>ULTN01010643.1_pt1 | contig 14029 bp, 14 predicted proteins | sample 1957681 | NCBI WGS metagenome assembly ULTN01 (sample SAMEA4835736, study PRJEB28245) | human gut metagenome | biome: gut microbiome; material: fecal sample | place: Denmark | collected 2008
AGCCGAAAAGGTTCTTGTCATCGAGCGTGACCGCGAGCTGGGCGGTATCCTCAATCAGTGTATCCACAATGGCTTCGGTCTGCACCGCTTCCAGGAGGAGCTGACCGGGCCCGAATATGCCGGACGCTTTATCCGGCTGCTGCAGCAGACCAAGGCAGAGGTGCTGCTGGATACGATGGTGGTGGAGATCACTGCCGACCGCCGTGTCTGCTGCATCAATACCGTTGAGGGTTATCAGGAGCTTTGTGCCGGCGCTGTCGTGCTGGCAATGGGCTGCCGGGAGCGTACCCGCGGCGCGATTGCCATTCCCGGCGATCGTCCCGCCGGTATCTTTACCGCGGGGGCGGCGCAGCGCTATGTCAATATGGAGGGCTACATGGTCGGTCGTCGGGTGGTCATTCTCGGCTCCGGCGATATCGGTCTTATCATGGCTCGCCGCATGACGCTGGAGGGTGCCAAGGTGCTTGCCTGCGTCGAGCTTTGCCCCTATTCCAACGGGCTCAACCGCAATATTGTCCAGTGCCTCAACGATTATGATATTCCGCTCTACCTCAGCCACACCATTACCGATATCATCGGAAAAGAACGGGTCGAGCAGGTTGTCATCAGCCGTGTTGACGAAAACCGCCGTCCCATTCCGGGCACCGAGCAGGTCTTCGACTGTGATACCGTCCTGCTCTCGGTCGGCCTTATTCCGGAAAATGAATTGACCCGCGCAGCAGGGATCACCATGGACCGCCGCACCAACGGCGCCGTCGTTTACGAGAACATGGAGACCATGGCTCCCGGCATCTTTGCCTGCGGCAATGTCGTCCATGTCCATGATCTGGTGGATTTCGTTTCTGCCGAAAGCGAAAAGGCGGGTGCTGCCGCCGCGCGCTACGCTTTGGGTGAGGAGATCTCCGGACGCTGCATTGAGCTGAAAAACGGAACTGCCGTCAATTACACCGTCCCGCAGCATATCCGCACAGAGGGTGTCGAAAAGCTCTGTGAAGTGTTCTTCCGCGTTAATAATGTTTATCGTGACCGCGTCATCACCGTGACCGATGAAGCCGGTGCCCTGCTTTGCCGCTTCCCGCGGGAGCACATGGCGCCCGGCGAAATGGAAAAGATCGCGCTGCCCCGTGCCATCTTGGAAAAGGCAGTCGGTGCCGTCACCGTCTCGGTCATCGCAAAGGAGGAGGTCGTCCAATGAAACAGCAGCTTATCTGCATCGTCTGTCCCAAGGGCTGCCATCTCACCGCCGAGCAGACGGCTGAGGGCTGGCAGATTTCCGGCTTCGGCTGCCCGCGCGGGCAGCAGTACGGCATTGCGGAGATGACCAACCCCACCCGGGTCGTTACCTCCACCGTCCGCATCACCGGCGGCATTCACCCCCGCCTGCCGGTCAAAACCGACGGTGCCCTGCCCCGCCCGCTGGTGCGGGAGGCCGTCCGTTTGCTGGATACCGTTGAAGTTTCCGCCCCCGTTCACTGCGGTCAGGTCATTCTGGAAAATATCAGCGGCACCGGCATCAATTTTGTTGCCAGTCGGGATATGTAATTTTTCCACAAACGGAGAGAAACCAATTCTCTCCGTTTTTGTTATAAAAATGTCAGTCAAACTAAGATTTCGTTAATTTATATAAATTAGAAGCCTTCTTTTTGTTATGCCGATGGCTTATTACTGTTTTGATATGAATTTTACCATAAATTAAATAGATTAGGTATTGCACTTGAGGTCGAAAATGTACTATAATACCAAAGTAAACGTTTAATGGGTTATAAGGCATTATTCCCATTATCCGACTACCGCACAATTCCCTTGGAAACCAAAAACCACAGGAGGGATCGCCATGAACAAAAGTGTAAAGTTTACCGAAACGGTACTGCGTGACGCCAACCAGTCGCTCATCGCCACCCGTATGGCATTCGATGAATTCGAGCCGATTTTGAGCGAATTGGATAATGCCGGGTACTATTCGCTGGAGTGCTGGGGCGGCGCTACCTTTGATAGCTGCCTGCGCTACCTGAACGAAGACCCGTGGGAGCGGCTGCGCAAGATCAAGAAAGCCTGCCCCAAGACCCCGCTGCAGATGCTGCTGCGCGGTCAGAACCTGCTGGGCTATAAGCATTACCCCGATGATGTGGTTCGTATGTTTGTCCGCAAGTCGGTCGAAAACGGCATTGACATTATCCGCATCTTCGATGCCCTCAACGATATCCGCAATATCGAGGTTGCCGTGGACGAGACCCTGAAGTGCGGTGCGCACGCCTCCGGCTGCATCTGCTATACCATCAGCCCCATTCACAATCTCGAAAGCTATGTCAAGCTCGCCAAGGAGATCGAGGTGCTGGGCGTTCAGTCCATCTGCGTCAAGGATATGGCGGGCATCATGAGCCCCAAGGAGGCATTTGACCTGGTCACCGCCCTCAAGAAGGAGATCAAGGTCCCCATCGTTATCCACACCCACAACACCACGGGTCTGGGTCCCATGACGCTGATGAAGGCTGTAGAAGCCGGCGCCGACGTCATTGATACCGCCATCTCCTGCTTCTCCGGCGGCACCAGCCAGCCCCCCACGGAAACTCTCGTTTATGCCCTGCGTGAAATGGGCTACGAGATCTCCGTTAAAGAAGATGTCGCCAAGAAGATCAACGACTTCTTCAAGCCCGTTCGTGCCAAGTATCTCGCAAACGGCCTTTTGAACCCCGTTGTAATGGGTAACGCCACCGATGCACTCATCTATCAGGTGCCGGGCGGCATGCTCTCCAACCTGGTTGCACAGCTCACTGCGCAAAAGGCGCTGGATAAGCTGGACGCCGTTCTGCTGGAGGTACCGAAGGTACGCAAGGATCTCGGTTATCCTCCGCTCGTTACGCCCATGAGCCAGATGGTCGGTGTTCAGGCCACGGTAAATGTGCTGACCGGCGGACGCTATAAGAATGTTTCCAAGGAAATCAAAGCCTACGTTAAAGGCGAGTATGGCCGCGCTCCGGGCAAAATCGACCCCGAAGTGCAGAAGCTGGTGCTGGGCAACGAAAAACCCATTACCCAGCGCTATGCCGACCTGCTGGAGCCCGGCTTTGAGAAAGCCAAGCAGGAGCTGGGCGATCGCGCCCACAGCGACGAGGACGTTCTCTCCTACATTGCATTCCCTGCGCAGGCGGAGGCTTTCTTTGAGAAGCGTGACCGCAAAGAGGACGATAACGAAATTCACTTTTCTATCCGTGAGGTAAAATAAAAGAAGAAGGAGGTAAAGACTGATGTTAGTACAAATGCTGACTGATCGTGTTGCACAGGGCGGCAGCTATAACCTGACCTTTGGCGAATCCCTTACCATGTCCGGTATCGGTATCCTGGTTGTGTTTATGGAGTTGATCATTCTGGCTCTCATCGTTATGCTGATGGGTAAGATCATTCCCAAACTGACCGGAAAAAAAGGTAACGCGGCACCCGCTGCTAAAGCCGCTCCCGCTGCTGCGCCTGCTCCTAAGGCTGCTGCACCGGCGGCTGCCGTGCGTACTCTCGTTGCCGGCTACAATGTTCTGAAGCCCGTTCTGGCTCTGTGCGGCGTTGATGAGCCCACCGCTGCGATGGTTATGGCGATTACCGCCGATAAGCTGGGAACCCAGCCTTCCGAGCTGTCTTTCCGTGCGATCCGCGCCATCGAACTGCCAGAGGATCTGGGTGGCTTGAAGCCCGAGGAGGCTGCCGAGCTGGTTTCCAAGTGCGCTGCCGAAAACGGCTTCACGCTGGATACCGTCACCATCAAATCCATCAAAGCTTGCTGATTATTTAGAGGAGGAAAAACCAAAATGGCAAAGTATGTTGTTACTCTCAACGGAAAAAACTATGAGGTTGAAGTTGAGAAGAATACTGCTAAGATCACCAATACCACCGCGGCTGCCGCACCTGCTGCTCCCGCTCCCAAGGCTGCTCCTGCTCCCGCACCTGTAGCCGCTCCCGCTCCCGCCCCCGCTCCTGCTCCCGCTCCTGTAGCGGCTGCTCCCGCCGGCGGCTCCAATGTTATCGCCCCCATGCCCGGCACCGTACTTAATGTGGTAGCCCCTGTCGGCACCGCTGTTAAAGCAGGCGATGTCATTTTGATTCTGGAGGCTATGAAGATGGAAAACGATATCGTTGCTCCCTGCGATGGTACCGTTGCTTCCGTTGCTGCCAAGGGCACTTCTGTTAACACCGATGATGTTCTGGCTACTCTTTCTTGATAGAGGGAGGACAAACTAAATGGACTTTTTTGGAATTATCGGCGAGACCTTTGCTCGCTCCGGCTTTGCTAATCTGAGCTGGCAGCAGGGTGTCATGCTGCTCATCTCCTTTGTGCTGCTGTACTGCGCCATCGTTAAGGGATTTGAGCCGCTGCTGCTGCTGCCCATCGCTTTCGGTATGATGCTTGCCAACCTGCCCGATACCGGCATCATGAAAGATGCCACCGAAGCTGCCACCCTTGCGGTGCAGAATGCTTCGGCAGCTCTTGCCGCCGATCCCACCAATCCGGAACTTGTCACCGCACTGGCAAAAGCCCAGTCCGAGCTGGCAAGCGTTCATTGGTATGATTCCGGCGTACTTAAGATCATTCACCGCGGCGTTAAGTCTTCCATCTTCCCCTGCCTCATCTTCATGGGCGTAGGCGCGATGACCGACTTCGGACCTCTGCTGGCGAACCCCGTTTCCCTGCTGCTCGGTGCTGCCGCCCAGCTGGGTATCTATGTTGCCTTTATCTTTGCCAATGCCATTACAGTCGGCGGCGAGCACCTGTTCACCGCTGCTCAGGCTGCGGCTATCGGTATCATCGGCGGCGCCGATGGTCCTACCGCAATCTTTGTTACCAATAAGCTGGCTCCCGAGCTTCTTTCTGCCATCGCAGTAGCTGCCTACTCCTACATGGCACTGATCCCGCTGATCCAGCCCCCCATCATGAAGGCTCTGACCACCAAGAAAGAGCGCGTCATCAAGATGGGTCAGCTGCGCAAGGTCTCCAAGGCGGAGAAGGTCATCTTCCCCATCATTGTTTCCTGCGTAGTCATCATGCTTATCCCCGATACCGCCGCTTTGATCGGTATGCTGATGCTGGGTAACCTCTTCCGCGAGGCAGGCTGCGTGGAGCGTCTTTCCGACACTGCCCAAAACGCCCTGTGCAACATCGTTACCATCATGCTGGGTACCACCGTTGGCGCTACCGCCGATGGACAGACCTTCCTTTCCCTGCAGACCATTGGTATTGTTATCATGGGTCTGGCTGCCTTCTGCTTCTCCACCGCCGGTGGTGTTCTGCTGGGCAAGCTGCTGTGCGTTATTACCGGCGGCAAGATCAATCCTTTGATCGGTTCTGCCGGCGTATCTGCCGTTCCTATGGCTGCCCGTGTTTCTCAGGTCGAGGGTCGTAAGTATAACCCCACCAACTTCCTGCTGATGCACGCCATGGGTCCCAATGTAGCCGGTGTTATCGGTTCTGCTGTTGCTGCCGGTTTCCTGCTGCTGATGTTCAAGGTCTGATTTTTGCAATAAGCACACTTCAAAAGCCGTCCCTGCAAGGGGGCGGCTTTTCCTCTGCCCGGAGGCTGCCCCCCGCACAATCGGGCGGCACAGCTCCGCTATTGGTCGGGCCGCCCCGCTGCGCGGGGACAGCCCTCCCCCGCTGCGCTGCGCCGCCCTGCCCGCCTGCCCGTCAGTAGTTCTCCGCCCGCCGTTGAAAATAGCTTTGCGGGTGACTGCAAACTGGACATACCTGCGGGGCAGTCGTACCCACGGCAATATGCCCGCAGTTCCGGCAGATCCAAACTGTCGTTTCCTCCTCGCTTCGGAACACCTTTCCCTCCCGCACGGCGCGCTCCAGCGTCAGGAACCGCTGCTCATGGCTCTGCTCAATCGCCGCCACCCCGCTAAACAGCCGCGCAATATTCGCAAAGCCCTCCTCCTCAGCAGTCTTGGCAAAATCCGCATACATCTCCGTCCACTCAAAATGCTCTCCCTCAGCAGCATTTTTCAGGTTCTCCGCCGTGGCGCCTATCCCGTCGTTCAGCAGCTTAAACCATATCTTTGCGTGCTGCTCCTCATTTATCGCCGTAATGCGAAAAATCTCCGCAATCTGATTGTATCCGTCCTCCTCTGCTTTGTTGGCATAGTAGCTGTACTTGTTCCGCGCCTGCGATTCCCCCGCAAATGCCGTCCGCAGGTTTTCCTCGGTGCGGGTACCCCACAGCTTCTCCATCATGTTTTCCATAAAAAAACCTCCTGCCGTAAGTAAGATACTTTCATCTTTGGCAGAAGGTCCTCTTTTATTCACTTTCCGGAATTTACACAACGCCCTGTCGGACGGCACATCTTCGCTCCCCTCGGGGCTCCCTCCGGTCGCCCCTCGCATGCTCCGCTGCGCCGTCCTCTTTGGCTTCCTGCCGGCTTAGTATTCCCGCAGCAGCGCAACCACCTTACCCAAAATCAGCACTGAATCCACAATGATCGGCTCCATGGTGCTGTTCTCCGGCTGCAGACGGTAATGCCCGTTCTCCTTGTAGAAGCGCTTAACCGTCGCCTCGTCCTCCACCAGCGCTACTACAATCTCACCGTTGCGTGCGGCAGGTGTGCGGTGAACGATGATAATATCCCCGCTCAGAATACCCGCCTCGATCATGGAATCGCCGCGGACGCGCAGTGCAAACAGCTCATTGGCAGGGTATCTCCCGCCCTGATAGGGCACATATCCCTCTATGTCCTCCACCGCCAGAATGGGCTGACCGGCAGTAACCACGCCCAGCAGCGGCACACGGGCGCTCTGCTGCTGCGGCAGAGAAATGGCGCGATTCATCTTGTCGCCTTTCTCAATATAACCGGCGGTTGCCAGCTCGGTCAGGTATTTATGAACGGTAGAGGTGGATTTGATCTGCAGGGCAGCGCCGATCTCCCGCACCGTTGGCGGGATACTGCTCTCTCTTTGTGTCAGATATTCCAGCACTTGTCGTGCCTTCTGGCTGATTTCCGGCATGACTTTCTCCCCCTTTTTCAGTTCTGTCACAAGTATAGCACATATGTTCTTAAATTGCAAACATTTGTTTTGCATTTCTGTCATTTTCTTTCCAGCCCGTTATCCGTAAAAAAAGAGGCAGCCTCACTGCCCCTTTCTCATAATATCCCGCAAAAACGGAATCATCAGCACCGCATCTGCCGCCACCCATGCCGCCGGGTCTGCCGCACACAGTGCATAAAAGGCAAGCCGCGGCGCTGCAGCGCTCACCTCGCCGCCCGCCAGCAGCGCCGGCAGCAAAAGGCACACCGCCACACGGGCAACCAGCTCTGCGGTTCCTGCCGCTAAAATAAACCGCGACTCGCCGATTCCCTGCACACAGTTGCGCACCACAAAAATAAATCCGAGGAACAGATACATCGCAAGGTCTACATACAGATAGGTATTGCCATAGCGAATGGTCTCTGCCGTGATCTTGTCGGCACTCAAAAAAATTCTGAGGTAGCTGCCGCCGACCGAAAGCCCCAGTCCCAGCAGGATCGAAAGTCCCGCCAAAGCCGAAACCATCAATAGTGCCTGCACCGTCCCCTTTTGGATCCGCTCCGGCTGTCCCGCACCCCTGTTCTGCGCCGTATAGCTGGTCATTGCCGCTCCCAGTCCGTTCAGCGGGGTCATCAGCAGGCTATTCAGCTTATTTGCCGCTCCAAAGCCGTTCTGTGCCGCATGGGAAACCATCTCGCCGTCCAGAATATCAAACTTCACCACCACGCTCTGCATCACAATGATTCCGATGGCAAGCACTGAAAACTGCAGTCCCAGCGGAAGCCCCTGGCTCAGATGCCGCCTGATATCTCCCTTGGTCATCTGCCAGTCCTCCCGCTGCAGTCGCAGCTTGGGATACTTCACGAAGGCATAAACAAAGCACCCCGCCGTGCTGATCAGCTGCGCTGCCACGGTGGCGATCGCCGCACCTGCCACTCCCCAGCGGAAGGTCACGATAAACATCAGATCCAACCCGATATTGAGAACGGTGGAAAAAAGCAGGAACAAAAGCGGCGTCACCGAATCTCCCATGCTGCGCAGAAAGGAGCAGATAAAATTGTAGAAAAGCTGTGCGCCGATTCCCGCGAAGATAATGGCGCAGTAGGTATAGGCAGCGCGATACACCTCCGGGCTGTCCGGCGTCACATTGATCCACGCCAGCATGGGGCGCAGCAGCAAAAGCGCCAGCCCCGTCAGCACTGCGGTCAGCACCGCCGAAAGGACGATCTGTGTCGCCAGCGAGCGCCGCACGCCGGCATCGTCCCGCGCACCCACCTCCGCCGCCGTCACCACGCAAAAGCCCGCGCTGACGCCGAAGGCAAACTGCAAAAAGATAAAGATGATCGAGGTGGTATCGTTCACCCCCGCCACCTCGCCGGCGGTCAGCGTCTGCCCCACTATGGCAGCGTCGCTGATGGTATACACCTGCTGCAGCAGATAGCTGATTATAATCGGAAAGGCAAATGCCAGAATCGTTTTCCACGGCACACCCTCGGTCAGGTCTCTGGGGTGGAAAAAATTTCGCAAAGCAAATTGTGAAGTTCTTTTCTCGTTCATCTCATTGCACCATGCCGTTCTGCGGCTCTCTTTATTTCAGTTCTGTTCTTTCCAACAAATTAGTCATTATAGCCACGCCGCTCGCCTCTGTCAAGCCTTGATTTTCATATATTTCGCTATAAGACAATCGAATAATTTTGTTCAATTTTACTCACTTTTGTTTTTTGCCCCGCGCCCTGCCCTTTGTTCATTATTTTGTGTTAATTTTCAGCAAAAAGTTTCACTTATTGTTCATAAACGCTTTACAACTTTTCCCTTATGATGCTCTATAATAAAATCACAGCAAGGGAGTAACGAACCCGGGCTGAAACCTCCTCAAAAACCCCCTCAGATTACAGTCAAAACATTAACCTCTCTCTTACCTCTATCACACAATTGTCACAAGCGAAAAGCCGTCGCAGCAGTGCGACGGCTTTTCGTTTTATGCTCCGCTCCCGCCCGAAAGGGAAAATCTCTCCGGCGGCAGCTTTTCCTATCCCCGTTGGATCAAATAGATCGCCAGTGCCACCTGCACCGCAAAGATTGCCGGTACGCCCAAACGGAACAGGTTATGCAGCGTCTTGTGTCGGAACACCCGCATTCCGCAGAACACTCCCACCGAGCCGCCTGCTGCTGCCGTCAGCATCAGTGTCCGCTCACGGATCCGCCAGTGCTCGTGCTTCGCCTTGTATTTATCAATCCCCATCATCACAAATCCGGCTATATTTATTACAATCAGATAGCACACCAGCCAGAATACCGGCTTTTTCACCCATTCGCTCCACGGCATTGCGTCGCCCTCCTTCTGTGTTTCCGCTCCATTATACACCCTCCCCCCTCCTTTCGCCACCCCTTGTTTTGTTTGACACAATATGACCGATGATGTAAAATAGATACGAACCCACCACTCCTTGTGAAAGGCGGTATATCTGTGAAAAAGCTCTTGCGTTTTTTTATCAGCCGGCTGTTTTGGTTTTCACTGCTTATTGTCGTGCAGATTGCCATTCTTGTCGTCATTCTGCTCAATCTCAGCAGCTATTCCAATTACATTTATGCCGCCTTTGTGCTGCTCAGTCTTGCCATTGTTATCTGGCTGGTCGCCAAGGACGATAACCCCTCCTACAAAATCACATGGATCATTCTTATCATGACCCTGCCGGTCTTAGGCGGCTTTTTCTACCTTAAATTCGGCAATAAGACGATCCCCAGCCGCTACCGCGAAAAGTCAGAGGCACACCGCCGGTCTCACGCTGCCCTCTATACCGAGGAGGCAGGCGATACCGCGGCACTTATGGAAGCCTACCCCAAATTCAGCGTCCAGACCGATTATATTCGGCGGATTTCCGGCTATCCAGCATATACCGGCACGCAGGTGGAATACGCCCCTTTGGGCGAGGATTTTTTCCGTATGCTGTGCGAGGAGCTGCCCCGTGCGCAAAAATTCATCTTTCTCGAATATTTCATCATCGAAAAAGGTCTCATGTGGGATACCATTCTGAAGCTCCTCAAGGAACGTGCTGCCGCCGGCGTCGAGGTCTGCCTCATCTACGATGACTTCGGCTGTATCCGCCGTCTTTCCGCTTCCTATCCGCGGGAGCTTGCCGCTTACAACATCAAGGCAATTCCCTTCAATCCCCTGCGTCCCAGTATGGACCCCAGCCTGAACTATCGCGATCACCGCAAGATCTGCGTGATCGACGGCAGGATCGCCTTCACCGGCGGTGCCAATTTCGCCGATGAATACATCAATGAGGTGGAGCGCTTCGGTCACTGGAAGGATACCGCCATACTGCTGCGCGGCACCGCCGTCCGCAGCATGACCCGTATGTTCCTTCAGCACTGGACCCTCCATGTCAAAAATGACGCTCTTAGAAACCCTGAGGCGGAATATCTCACCTCCCTGCCCGTCCCTGCGCAGGGCTTCGTCCAGCCTTTCCCCGATACTCCGCTGGATCATTTTAATGTTGCGGAAAATGCCTATCAACATCTCATTCAGCGCAGCAGCCGCTACGTCTACATCACCACCCCCTACCTCATTCTGGATAACGAGTTTATCACTACCCTGAAAACGGCAGCGGAAAGCGGCGTTGATGTCCGTATCATTACCCCCTCCCACCCCGATAAATGGTACGTTCACATGGTCAGCCGCTCCTACTACCAAACTCTGATTCAAAGCGGCGTTAAGATCTATGAATACCAGCCCGGCTTTATCCATGCAAAAATGGCTATCTGTGATGACGACGCTGCCATGGTCGGCACCGCCAACCTTGATTACCGCAGTCTGTATCTCCATTATGAAAATGCTGTGCTGCTCTTTCAAACGCCGGTCATCAGCGATATCAAAAAGGATTTTGAAAAAACGCTGGAAAAAAGCCGCCTCATCACCATCGAGGAGCTTCGCAGCAAGCTGCGCGGCACCAGTGTGCTGTGCGCGCTGCTTAAGCTGCTTGCCCCTCTTATGTGATTCATCGGTGCCCCTCCCTCATCGGCGGGACGCCTCCATTCTCCCTCGGCTCCCCGTCCCTGCGGGACGGAAAGCCTCCCCCCATTCCGGCGCCCCGCCTGCCTCTCATCAAGCCGCAAAAAAGAGACCCCTCGCAGGGTCTCTTTTCTTCTGTCCTTGCTTGACTGCAAAGGTAAATTTCATCGTTGCGCTTGCGGTTTTCCTCCGCTCTTACAGCTCCGCAATATCGCTATCGCTGCCGCCGTTCTCCTCCTTTGGCGTCTCCGGCTGCTCCGGCACCGTATGCTGCATGTCATGCTCCGCCGCAGAGAAATCCTCTGTCGTCGGCTCCTCGGCGGGCGCAGGCACGCTCATGCCCTGCTCCGTGCGGGCACGGTAGTAGTCCTCCGGCGCCACATCGTCAATGATAATCTTATCGGGGTCGGAAACGTCCAGTTTATCCTGATCCAGCAGATAGTCCTCAAAAAGATACCGTGCCATCATGGTGGAAGCCACCGTCACATAAGGGATCACATAGAAAAGCGGGATCACCAGGCAGCACAGCAAATACCACGGGAGGAAGGAAAGGTAGAAGCCAACGATCTTCCACCGGCGGCCCTTTGTCACCGCCACCGAAAGCTTGGTTGCCTCCTTCACGGTATAATAGTAACGGTCGCACAGCAGCAGCTCCGCCACAAAGTAGCGCGCCGAAAACCACCAGGTAAAGGGCAGGGCTACCAGCATCAGCAAGCTGCCGATGACCACCAGCGGCACGCCGGCAGCACGGTTTTCCCACAGGTTCATCTTACCCACCGTCACCATCACCGTCGGGATTGCCTCCAGTGCCAACGCAAACAGCCCCGTCTTGATCGCCACCGAGATCCTCAAGCCCACGCTGCGGTACCATGCGGCGTTATCAAACGCCCAAAACAGTTCTCCAATGGAATTGCTGCGCCCGTCGGAAAGCTCCAGCGCCCAGTTGGTCACGCCCAGTGCCAACGGCGCCATAATACACAGCCGCACCAGTGAAAGCAGCAGGCTCAGCAGAATCTCGTACCATGTCGCACCGGTTCCCTCCGCCAGCCATTCGGTGTAGCCGTCCCGCAGCAGGTCGATGCTGATTTCCACCCGCCGGAAGCCAAAGGCGGAAAAGATGGCATTATCCAGCGCTGTCAGCACTGCGCCTCCCGCCACCATAATAACAAGGATTAAAATGGCACGGCCCCAGTTATTTCTCAGGCACTTTTTCGCATTGAATTTTATTGCTCTATTCAAGCTCATCGTTTATCGTCCTTTCTCATCGGTCTCGGCAGGGCAGGCGGTAGGTGCGCCGTGCGGCAGAATTCCCGCCACCTCCATCAAATGATCGTTCTGCCAGATCTGCGGATTGATAAAGCAGGTAAATCCCCGCCCGCCGCCGGTTTTCCAGAACTGCAGCGGCTGACGCGGCAACCCCAGCGTAGACATCAGCGTGGCGATCACGCCGCCATGCGTCACTACCGCCGCTTCAAAGACCTCGTTTTGCACCATATAGTCGATCATTGCGGCAACTGCCGCCTGTATCCGGATCAGGAATTCCTCGCCGCTTTCGCCCTCAGGCGGCTTCTCGGTGTGAGAGTTCGCCAGCCAGCGGCAGAAGGCAGGATCGTCCTTCAGCTCCTCCAGCGTTTTCCCCTCGTAGGCGCCAAAATCCATCTCCGCCAGCTCGTCCACCACCATCAGACGGCTTTTCGGATACAGAAAATCCGCCGTTTGTAAGCAGTGCGGCAGCGGACTGCTGAATACCACCTCCACCGGCGGATAGTCATACTCCCGCTGCAGACGCAGCAATTCACCGATGCCCTCGGCGGAAAGCTCGGAGCCGGTTCGCCGCCCCATATAAATGCCCTGTCGCTGAAGCTCGGTTGCGCCGTGGCGTATAAAGTGCAGCACATAGTTTTTCATGCCTGCTCCTCCTCTTTTCCTTTCCCCGCCATAAGGACACGCAGCACCGGGCTGCCTGTCCGGCAAAGGAGCCATGCCGATTTCTCGATGGTATTATAGCATATTCTTGTCATAAAAGAAACTCCCCATTATTACTTATTACAAATTTTCAGGTCAATTATGATGGGTTTTTACAAACTTTAAAGAATATTCCATTTCTTCGACATTTTTAGTTTACAAATTCCCCTTTCCCCATTATAATGAATTATACTGTCTGTAATAATGTAGGATTTGAGGTGTACGCAGTGGCTGCGGAGTTTTCCCGTTTACTTACCCTGTTAAGAAAAGAAAAAGGCATCAGCCAAAAAAGTGCTGCACAGCAGCTTGGGGTGTCTCAGGCTCTGCTTTCCCATTACGAAAACGGTATTCGGGAATGCGGGCTTGATTTTTTGGTGCGCGCTGCCGATTTCTACGGTGTCTCCTGCGACTATATTTTAGGGCGCACACCGGACCGCAACGGGCTTACCCTCACCATTGATGAGCTGCCGGGAAGTGATGCCGCAGGTAAGGAAAACAGCTACCGCAGCGGTGTGCAGTGTACCCTCAATAAAAAGCTCATCACCAATTCCCTTAATATTATCTTTGACCTTTTAAACCGCAGCGGCAGCCGCTCTCTTGTCACCGAGATCAGCGACTTTCTCATGCTTTCGGTCTATCGGGCGTTCCGCATTCTGCACGGCGCCAATGAGAAAAACCAGCCTGCCATGTTTAAGCTGAACCGCCTGACGGCGCACCCCTATTCCTCTGCAATGATGCAGGTCTGTCAGGCAAATGCCGAGCAGATTGCTGCCGGAAAACCAGCCGAAGGCATGGATCCCATCACCCACCCGGATGCACTGGCGCTCTCCACCGAGAGTCTGAGCCGCGATTATCCGCTGTTCGCCACCTCGCTGCTCAACCTTGTCACCAATGCCGAAAAGCGGGTGCTTGCCACCCATTCCACCCCCGATCACAAGTAAAAGCGCTCTGCTTCTTCCCTCCGTCCGCTATGGACGGAGGTTTTTTGCTCTATTTGCCCTGTGCAGCCGGCAGGCCTACGGCGGAGCCGCGGCACCCCGCAGGGG
>ULTN01057299.1_pt1 | contig 13645 bp, 8 predicted proteins | sample 1957681 | NCBI WGS metagenome assembly ULTN01 (sample SAMEA4835736, study PRJEB28245) | human gut metagenome | biome: gut microbiome; material: fecal sample | place: Denmark | collected 2008
TCGGGCTCGATGACTCCCGAACTGCTGCGCGAACACATCCGCAAATGCCGCGAGGCGACCGACCGCCCCTTCGGCGTCAACGTACCGCTCATGTACCGCTACGCCGCCGAGCTCATACAGGTCATCATCGACGAACGGGTCCCCGTGGTCTTCACCTCGGCGGGAAATCCGGCCACCTGGACCTCGCGGCTGCACGATGCCGGGTGCAAGGTCGCCCATGTGGTCTCGAGCTCGCGATTTGCCCGCAAAAGCGAGGCTGCGGGGGTCGATGCCGTCGTAGCCGAGGGCTTCGAGGCGGGCGGCCACAACGGACGCGAGGAGAGCTCGACGATGGTCCTCATCCCGCAGGTGCGCGAGGCGGTGACGCTCCCCCTCATCGCGGCCGGCGGCATCGCTACGGGCAGCGGCATGCTGGCTGCCTTCGCACTGGGCGCCGAGGGCGTTCAGATGGGGACGCGCTTTGCTCTCAGCGCCGAGAGTTCGGCCAGCGAGGAGTTCAAACGGCTCTGCATCACGCTGCAGGAGGGCGATACGATGCTCGCACTCAAGCGGCTGAGCCCCACACGGCTTATCCGCAACGCCTTCTACCACCACATGGAGGAAGCCGAGGCGCGCGGAGCCTCGGCCGACGAGCTGCGCGAGCTGATAGGCTTCGGTCGGACACGACGGGGCATCTTCGAGGGGGACCTCGAGGAGGGAGAGCTCGAAATCGGACAAATCGCCTCGCTCATCCGCGACCTGCCGTCGGCAGGCGAGATTGTCGCTTCGCTGGTCGAGGAGTTCAACGCCCGCCGCGCCGCACTTCCGACCCTCTGAGCCTCTGAATCTCCGAGCCGGACACGTAGCGGCCTTTGACCGGAGGCACGCTACCGTTCAGTCCGGCTCCGAACAAAAAAACGGGAGACCCTCTTTCGAGAAGGTCTCCCGTTTGGCTTACTGCCAACGACTCCACGGACCCGCTGCCCCGCTGCCATCGACCGCGAACACCACGGCACGGGCAGAGGTACACAGCCGAGCGGCTTCTACTGCTCGTTGAAGCGGGCTGCTACCTGCTCGGCGAGCGTCCGGGCGGCGTCGTAGCTGCGGGCGTCGAAGCCCTGCTTCATCTCCACGGGGGTGCAGATGGGCTCCCACTTCATCCGCTCGGCGAACTCCTTCATGCGGCGCACGGCGGCACCGGCCCAGCAGAACGAACCGAAGAATCCGAAGTTACGCGTCGGCACGCAGCGCGCCTCAATCTTGCGCAGCAGGTGTTCCACCTCGGGGAAGAGCTCGGCGTTGTAGGTCGGCGAACCGACGAGCAGCGTATCGTACTTGAAGACGTCGCGCACGACCATCGACATGTCGGCCGTCGTCAGATTGTGCATCACAATCGGCCGCACGCCACGCTCGGCCAGCTCGCGGGCAATCCGCTCGGCCAGCTGCTCCGTATTGCCGTACATCGAGCCGTAGGCAATCACCACGCCATGCTCGCCTTCGTAGCGGCTCAGACGGTCGTACATCGAAACCACACGCGGAATCTCGCGCTGCCATACGGGACCGTGCGTCGCGCAGATGGTCTCGATGGGCAGTCCGCCCAGCTTCTGCAGCGCCTTCTGCACCGGAGCGCCATACTTGCCCACGATGCAGGCGTAGTAGCGGCGCATCTCGTCCCAGAAGTGGTCCAGTTCGAGCTGCGAGTCGGTGATGCCGCCGTTGAGCGCACCGAACGTACCGAAGGCGTCGCCCGAGAAGAGCACCTTCGCTTCAGGGCACCAGGTCACCATCGTCTCGGGCCAGTGAACCATCGGGGCGAGGTGGAACTGAAGGGTGTGCGCACCGAGCTGGATGGTGGAGCCCTCCTTGACCTCGAGCGTTCCGTCGGTGATGCCATAGAAACCCGCAAGCATCTGCAGCGTCTTGGCGTTGCCGACAATCAGCATCTTGGGATAGAGCAGACGCAGCGTCCGAATCGACGACGAATGGTCGGGCTCCATGTGGTTTACGATGAGGTAGTCGACCGTTCGGTCACCGAGCACCTCGTGGATGTTTTCGACAAAACGGCTGCCGAACGCCTCCTCGACCGTATCGATGAGGGCCACCTGCTCGTCGACAACGAGGTAGGAGTTGTACGAGACGCCGTAAGGGAGCGACCAGAGCCCCTCGAAGCGGGTCGTGGTGCGGTCGTTGACGCCCACGTAATGGATTCCGGGAATGATTTCCGTGATTTTCATAACGTCGAAACTTTATTTTGCTGCAAAAATAGCATTTTTTTGCAAACTGAGCTAAAAAACACGAACATAGACGATTTTCCGAGGCGGATTAACCAATTCGGGGCGCCACAGGCTTGGAAGAGCCGAACACAGAACGCCGACAAGACAACGTCCTCACGTCTCCGTCAAAAAAAGACCACTTCCTGGGGAAGTGGTCTTTCATTATCAACTTGCGGAGTGATATTCCTGCCGCTAAAGAGTCTTTTCCAGCGTCTTGATTAACTCAACACCGTCGATGTTCTGTACAAGAACAGCAAACGTGTAAGAGGTGCCGGTTTCCAACTTGATGTAGCCGTTCTCGTAACCATTCTCGGAAACAATCTTCTCAATCTCGGAATCAGACAGGTCTTCACCATACTCGTTGATGATATCCTTGATGTCAATTCCGGAATCCTCAATGACGCTCGTCTTGTTCAGATAAATCTTGCCTGCCGAGATATTGGCACCCTTGATTCGATAGAAGAAGCTCGTCGCCTCGTCGTAGCCCTCGTATGCAGGGATGGTCTCGAGCGTCAGTTCGGGAGCCGGAGCATCGGGAACCTCCTCGCCGCCTGCGTTATACTTGAAGGCAAGAGAGGTCGGAGTACCCGCAACTGCGGCGCCAGCAGCCGTGCCGTAAGGAATGACTACAAGAGTATAGCGACCGGACTTGGCGATGGAAACAAGCAGATTCTCCTCGGCACCCGAGCTCTCCATCTCGGAGCTCTCAATCGTACCGTTGATGATACCTTCAACATATTCCTCAACCTGAGCTGCCGAAGCTACGCCCTCGAAATAGGCATACTTATACGAAGCCACATCATCGTTGGGGGTCAGCTTGAAGATTGCTGAAGAGGTATTGTCCGACGACGTATAGGTACCTACGAACTCAACAGCTACAGTCGGATTGATATCCACGGCACCGGGAAGAACGAGCTTGAACTTGCCCGAAGCATTCGTAGGACGATTGTTGCTGACGGTCGGGATGTTGAGCGAAAGGCCATTCTTGGGGAAGGTAATCACACCATTAGCCAACGTACCCGGAGCGTTGCTGAAGATTTTCAGCTCGCCAAAACCCTCAATGGAGAAGCCCAGAGGCTGCTCGGCGATGGTTACGGCTTCGGGATTCGAGCAATCAAGGGTGATGTAGTAGTCCGAAGCTGCACCCGTAGCATCTGCGAAGTTGTAAATCGCAAACAGACCGGTACCGGCACGGTAGAGGTTCTTCAGACGATAGAGACCCTTATTGCTGTCGGACTGCTGAACCTCAACCTCGAACGATACATTGTCAATACCATAGACTGCCGTAATGACGTCTTCGGTATAGGTACCCATACCCAGCGAGGTCCACGGAGCAGGTGCAACAAACGAGAACTCATACGAACTCATGCCGTAGGGCGACGTGTTCTCCGTATCACCGATGGTAAGCGTGCAGGGATACATCTGGTCCTGCGTCAGCTTCGCATAATCATAAGTGATAACCAGATTGGTAGAGTTCTCACCGGCAGCAAAATCCACCGTCGAGGGAATCGAAAAGAGTGAGCTCTCCTCGGTTGCGAAAATCGAGAAGGAGGCTGCCTCATCGGCGACAACACGGTATACGGGAATCGTAACCGACGAAGAGTTCTCCTCCAGGTTGACCGTCTCGCTCATGTCGGTAGCGAAATAGACCTGCTGACCCGCCGGACGCGGTGCCGGCGTGTAGTCCATCTCCTCCGTGCACGACGATGCAAACATCGTCGTGCCGGCCACGGCCAGAAAATATAATAATTTCTTGATAGCTTTCATGAGTTATCTGTTTTACAAATTACACGTTACTAACGCCACAGGGTACCACGATAGAGAACCGGGTCGGGATTCTGCTGGTCCTTGAGAATCGTATTGGCGCTGACTTCAGCCAGCGGGAGCGGCAGCGTCGTCCAGGGTGCATTGCCGTCGGGGCTGTTATAGCGGCACTCCGCGAAGTGGTTCGTACCGGTATAGCCCTTGAATTGCGGCTTGTCCAGACGCTTGTAGTCGAACATGATGATACCCTCGCCCCAGAACTCAATCTGACGCTGCAGGAAAATCTCATCCTGAAGGCCCTTGCCATCGGAAGCAGCCGAACGGAAGCTCGGGTTTCGGTAGGTCTGCACGAACGACTCGAGCAGCTGCTTGCCGCGCGAAAGGTTCTGCATACCGGCAGCCTCGGCCTGAATCAGGTACATCTCCTCGACGCGCATGAGCGGGAAGTCGGCAACCGAACCTACGCTGAAGGTAACGCCGTTACCCTCGCCGGGACGGAACTTGAAGCCGGTGTAGTCCTGAATCGAGTTCTCCCACGTCTTCTTGTCGAGCGTCGTCTGATAGTAGGAGTAGGGATACTTCTCACGGTCGGGGTTCACCCACGAACGCTTGCGCCAGTCCGTATCGGGAATCTTGGCGAAGAGCGCCGCATCAATCTGCTTGGCCGAAGACCAGCCACCGGCTGCGCTGTAGCCATAGGTAGCCTCGGGCGACATGAACGATACGAAGTTGCAGACACCGGTCGTTACGACGCGGTTGTCGGCCGTTACGATGATACCCCACATCCATGCAGGCGTCGAGATGTCGTTGAAGCCGGTGGTGGGGCTCATCCACTGAGCCTCGGTCAGCGGCGTGGCACCGCTCAGCTCGATGGCATTGGTAGCAGCCTCCTCTGCATCCTTCCACTGCTCGCGCTGCAGATATACGCGGGCCAGCATACCGTAGGCAACGGCCTGGTCAACCTTGTTCTTAGCCGGACGCGTGTAACCCTCAAGATACTTGACAGCGTTCTGAAGGTCGGGAAGAATCAACTCATCATAGAGCTTGTCAGTCTCGACGCGGGGGTTGCGACGCCCCATCAGCTCGGAGGTATTCTCATCGACGATGGGGACCGAAAGACCGTCCCATGCGCCGTGCTCCGTACCCTTGTACTCGAAAATACGAGCCAGATGGAAGTAGGCCATGGCGCGATAAACAAGCGCCTGACCAAGGTACTCCTGCTGGGTCGAGGACATGTTCTCGGGGTCAATCTGGCCGATGAGCGTATTGGCCATGTTGATGAGCGAATAGCAGAAGTTCCAGATGAAACGGGGAGCCGTTCCTTCCTGGCTCAGCTCAGGAGTAACACCTCGCCAGTTGAGGAAACCGTTGTCATAACCGTAATCCGTTACAGCCACGTCGGGCGTCAGAGCATCGGTACCCATGCAGATACCGGACCAACCGAAATCGTAGTGCTGTTCGGTGGCGAGTCCCATCGTATTGAATGTCGTGAGCCAGGCATTCATACCGTTTACCAGTGCGGCAGGAGACTCGGCCATCTGCTCGTTGGAAACGTAGCTGGTCGGCAGCTCCTCCTTGATGCAGCCCGTCGTAAGGGATGCAACGGCACCGAACGCAACAAGATATTTCAATATTTTCATATTCGTCCTTCAGTTTTATGGTTTAGAATTTCAGCGTAATACCACCCGAAATCACACGAATCGGAGAGTAACGCGTGTTGCTGACATCGTCACCCGAGAAGGATTGACGCGGGTCAAAGCCCTCACGCTTGGACCAGTAGAAGACATTCTCGCACGAGAGGTAGATACGCAGCGACTCGATGGAGAGCTTCTTGAGCCATCTCTTCGGGAAGGTATAACCGAAGTTGATATTCTGCAGGTTCAGATAGCTTGCATCCTCCAGGAAGCGGTCGCAGTAACCGGCCGTATAGAGGTCCTGGTAACGGAAACGCGGAATGTTCGTATTCTTATGCTCGGGAGTCCACGACTTGAGCACATCGCGGTGGATATTCATACCACCCGACGTACCGGGCGAGCCCATCGTGCTGTAGTAGCCGTAGTCGAAAGCGTAACCGCCAATCGAGTAGGTGAAGTTAACCGAAAGGTCGAAGCCGTAGAAAGCAACCGTCGTACCGAAACCGCCGTAGAGGTCGGGCAGCGAGGTCTTGCCAACCTCCATGTAGTCGGCCTCACTGGTGTTGTTCACCTTCTTCATGCCCTTCGAATGGTCGTTCTTGTCCTCCCAAGCCCAGTACATGGCCTCACCCGTATCGGGATTAACGCCTGCATAGCGCTTGATGTACCAGTTGTAGAGGGGTTTGCCCTCGGCCATCCAGAAGTTGCCGCTCTGATAACCGGCATCATGCTCGATGAGCTCGGCCGGCAGACGGTCGATGACGTTCTTGTAGTGGGTCATGTTGAGGTTCAAATCCCACTGCACGTTCTTCGTGCGGATTACCGTACCGTTCAGGGTCAACTCGACACCTGCGTTGTGCATGTCGCCGATGTTGTCGTAGTAGTACGAATAACCCATCGACAGCGGCACGGGCAGACGGAAGAGCATGTCCGAAGTCTTGCGGTAGAAGTACTCGGCCGTACCGCTCAAGCGGCCCTGCCAGAGGCTGAAGTCAACACCGGCGTTGATGTTGGTGTTGGTCTCCCACGTAATGTTGGGATTACCCTTCGTATAGAGCGTACCGGCAACCTCACCACCTGCAGACTGAATCTGCCACAGGTCGGTGTAGCGGTACTCACCGATACCGTCGTTACCCTGCTGACCTACCGAAGCCTTGATTTTCAGCATGTCGACCCAGGGAGCATTGAACCAGTTCTCCTTGTTGATAAGCCATGCGGCGCTCAACGAGTAGAAGTTACCCCAACGGTGGTCGGGATGGAAGCGCGACGATGCATCGCGACGATACGAACCGCTGACGAAGTACTTGTTGTCGTAGTTGTACTCGGCACGACCGAAATATCCTTCGGTGTTGTAGCCGTTTTCATAAGAGGTATTCGTACCCTTAACGATTGCACCAGCCAGCTCGAGCAGCTTGTCCGAGAACATGTTCGACGACGAGGCGTAGAGCACCGAGCTCTTGCGCTTGTAGTTCTCGTGACCAATCATGATGTCGACGGTGTGCTTGTCGTTGAAAGTCTTGTTGTAGCTGAGAATCTGCTGCATGTTGAACGAGAAGAAGCGGTCGTGCTCCTTGCCCAGAATACCGTTCATGTCCTTGTAACCGCCGTAGTAGGGGTTGGTGAAGTTGGTATAGCGGGTCTCGTCGAGGTTGACACCGACGTTGAACTGGAACTTGAAGTCCTTGAGGAAAGTGGCCTCTGCAAATGCAGTACCGGTGAAGGCGTTGCCGATGGCCTGGCTCTCGATGTCGAGCTGCTGGGTGGCAATGGCGTTAGAACCGGTCATCACGGGACGCTGCAGGCCGGCGATACCGTCCTCAGCCTCGCCCGAACCGTAATCGTAGCGCAGGTGGCCGTACTGGTCGCGCAGGATGTTGCCGTTCTCGTCACGAACGTAGAGCGGGTAGATAGGGCCCATCTGGGTTACCACACCGAAGAGGTTCGATACCGAGTTCGAGCCATAGGAGGCCTCCTCGAATACGCTCTGCGAGTCGTAGTTGGCGTAGCTGGCGTTGGCACCCACCTTGAGCCACTTCTTTACCTGGTAGTCGGCCTTCAGTCGAGCGGTGTAACGCTTCATGTAGGAGTTGGTCACGATACCCTTGTCGTTCATGTAGCCGAACGAACCGTAGAAGCTGCCGCGGTCGTTCGAAGCCGACACGTTGACGTTGTACTCCTGACGCACCGAGGTGTGGAAAGCGGCATCCTCCCAGTCATCGGGAGTCAGCAGGTAGCGGTTGCCGTCCGACGCCGTGTAGACGTTGCCCAGCGTGGCGTTGGGGTTGATTTTACCGTTGGAGCCGATGAAATACTGGCCCTTGGGCACATTGTAAACCTGATAACGGAGGCTGCGAATCAGCTCGTCGTTGGCGTAGCGCTGAGCGGCCGAAGCTCCGTAACCGAGTTCATTGACACCATAATCATACATGGCACCGTAAATCGTCTCGTAGTAGAGAGCCGGATTGTCCACGTACTCGTAGTCGCGAACGGCACGAGAGTTGACACCCACCTTGGCATCGACCGTAACGATTGCATCGCCGCCCTTGCCGCGCTTGGTGGTCACCATGACGACACCGTTGGCACCACGCGAACCGTAGAGGGCCGTCGAGGCAGCGTCCTTGAGGACGGTCAGGTTCTCGATGTCGTTCGAGTTGATGAGGGCCAGGTCACCGTCGTAGGGGATACCGTCGACAACCCACAGAGGGTCGGTGCTCGACGAGATGGAGCCGATACCGCGAATCATCACCTTGGGAGCCGAACCGGGCTGACCCGAAGTGGTCTGCAGCTGAACACCGGGCGAAGTACCCGAAAGCAGCTGAGCGACGTTCGACGTCTGCATCTTGGCGATATCCTCGGATTTAACCACCGAAGCCGAACCGGAGAACGCTTCCTTGCGGGCCGTACCGAACGCCACGACAATCACGTCGTCGATGTCCGTCGTATCCTCATGCAGCGTGACATCGATGCGGGTCTTTCCCGCAACAGGGACCTTCACGGCCTGGTAGCCGATGAAGGAGATGGCCAGTGTGCCGTCTGCCGGAACCGAGATTGCGAACGAACCGTCGGCGCCGGTCGTTGTACCAATCGAGGTGCCGTCAAGAAGAACTGTCGCACCCGCGATGGGACTCCCATCGTGCCCGGTCACTGTACCGGAAACTTGCCGTTGCTGAGCGCTCGCCAAGGCGAAGATGCCCATCGCAGCAATGAACGATAGTACAATTTTTCTAACCATAAGCGTTGTTTTTAATTGGTTTTTTAGAATAAAAGTTCAATGTCAAAGATATGAAACTAATATATAATTTGCAAGTGATTTTTATTAAATAATTTAAGGAATTTACAATTATTTGCGTTTTTTGAAGGCATTAATTACAATTTTTTCTTAGATGTAAAAAATGAGGTTACAATCCGTAACCACCATTTTGACCCATAATAGAGCTATTTCGACCACCGAGCGACGGAGCCGCCCCGCAACTGGCGATAAATCGAACTTAAAACCAACCCTACAGAACAAAACCGGGCTCCCGAAACTTCATCCTGACGCCAGGCAGGGCGTTCGAGCCCGTCACGCAGGTACGAATGTGTAACCAACGTATAAATTTTTGCGGTCCGGATGTTTTCATGACCCCGAAACTGGCCATTTGCCTTGTTGGCGACGTCCCGGACAAGGGCAACCGTCGTGGCAAAGGGGAGTTGGGAAGAGTAGAATGCAAGCACCAGCCAATGCCGGCGCGATTCAAGACCTGCCCCGGCCGGCAGTTGTACCAGCCACTGCCGTTGACCGGAAGCGGGCTTGCCAGACAATACGGGAATGGCCCGGAAGGATTACCGCCGCGGAGCCGCCTTATCCGGGAACCCGAAGTTGGCAAAAGCGATTCGGCCGCCCCACTCCTGGCGATGGGCAGCGGTTCAAAGGGGCTCGGAGCTGCCGGGCGGAAACAGAACCACTCACGCGACACAATGCTACCGCACAATGCCGGAATGGAGCCCGCCTCCGGCATTACATGCAACAGACTGCGCAGGCAAGGCCGTTTCCAAAACGCTCGCAAAGGACAAATAGAGGTACACCTATATTATATAAGTTTTAAGCGCAAACCTGCTACCCTTGAGCCGAACACCTCGTTGCGGCAGCGGGAAAATCCGAGCAGGCTCTTCCGCGAAGCATCAGCCAAACGACACTCTGTGCAGAGCAAAAAGCTGTTTTACAGATAGATAATCCGGCAATAAACTCATTCACCAAATAAAAAAGAGACAAAAACGACAAAAAAGAGGCTCGAGGACTTGCAGTTTCGAAAATTATGCCTATCTTTGCACCACAATACGAGAGAAACACACCGTGTAACCTCGTAACGGATGGTGCCATAGCTCAGTTGGTAGAGCAAAGGACTGAAAATCCTTGTGTCCCCGGTTCGATTCCTGGTGGTACCACACGAAAGACCCGATTTCAAGTTGAAATCGGGTCTTTTTGTTTTTCCGTACTGCTCTCGGCGGCAAAAAGAGTCAGGTGCAACCGGAATTCCCCACCACAGGGCAACTCTCCGGAACAATATCCCGGGCAGCGAACATCGGATAATGGCAGCGACACAGACCACAGGCAAACAGGCGTAGGCAAACACCGCAGACAAAAAGTCTTGGACGAACTGGCGCGGACAAACGTCGCTGGCAGACAGGCGGATAAGCAGGCGAAAACAAATGCCGCGGGCAGACAGGCCGGGCAGAGAGTCGCGGGCGAATACCGGGACAAATCGCCAAAGACGAAGCGCCGGAAGGTTCGAACAGGCGACTATGAATGCTTGTCGCGGAGCTGCTGCTTGAGCCGGCAGAGGTGCTGCGGCGTAATCTCCAGATAGGAGGCCAGCACGCGGTCGGTTACCGCCTCGACAATCTCCGGCCGATTCTTCAGCACGGCCTGATAGCGCTCCATGGCCGAGCCGTTGATGAGCGAGAGCTTCCGCTCGCAGATGCAGATTTGGGCCGATGCCAGACTGAACATCCAGCGGGCGAACTCGTCCGAGCCGTTGATGAACGAATAGAAGGTTGCACGGTTCATCCGCAGCAGTGTGGCGGGTATCTTGCAGGTTTCGGCCATCAGAAAGGCCGGTGCGTCGAGGTAAAACGAGAGCGGCGACATGAATATCGTACCGGGAGAGGCAAAGCCGAAGGTCGACTCCTTGGCGTCGTCCACATGGAAAAGCCGCACGATGCCGCTCTTGACGCAGAACACGTCGGTGCAGATTTTCCCGAAATCGATGATGCGGCGGCGCGGTTTGACCTGAATCTCCTCCATCGCCCCGAGAAAGCGCTCCACAAGGGCGTCGGAGGGCATGAACTTACACTCTTCCTTGACCAGTTGTTTCAAATCCTTGTTCATGCACGCAATATTAACCATAATCTGCCGAAAATGCAAAATCTGGAGGCATGAACTTAGGTTAACGATTTTTTGCGTATAAATCATTTACTTTGTATACGAAACCCATCTTAACATATATTACCTATGAAACAGCTTGCCCCAATGAAATTGCTGCGCTGCCTGCTGGCGGCAATGCTGACGCTCTCACTGACCTTCTGCTCCTACGACGACTCGGACCTTTGGAAGTCTGTAAACGGACTTTCGGAGCGGCTCGACCAGCTGGAAAAGTCGATGCAGGAGGAGATTGACGCATTGAAAACCATCATCGAAAAACTCAACCAGAAGGAGGTCACCGTAGACTCGGCCGTGCAGACCGGGAACGGATGGACCATCACCTTCTCCGACGGCACGACCGTCACCATCGACATGAGCGGTTCGGGCGACTGGTCCCCGGCCATCATCGTCGTCGAGGAGGAGGGCGACTACTGGTGGGGCTACAAGAACCCCGAAGGCACCGTTGTCTTCCTGACCGACCAGGAGGGCAACCGCATTCCGGCCGCTGCCGTGGCGCCCCGCGTACGCATCAACCCCGAGACCGAAACGTGGGAAATCTCGGCCGACGGCGGAGTGACGTGGGAGGATACCGGCGTCGCAGCCTCGGGCGAAGACGGGAAGAGCCTCTTCAAGGATGTCCGCTTCGAGAACGGCATGCTGGTCATCGAGCTGATGGACGGCACCGTTGTCAACCTTCCGGTCACCCAGCAGCTGAGCTTCTCATTCGACACGGAGGGTCCGCTGGAGTTCTCCTTCGGCGAGACCGTCGCCGTCGACTACACCATGACGGGCGCCGTGAATACCCAAATCAGCAAGCCCGACGGCTGGAAGGTAGCCTTCAAGGAGGATAAAATCGAGATTACGGCCCCGGTCGAGGAGAACACCTTCGCCGAGACGGAGGGCAAGGTTTCGGTCATCGCCCTCTCGGCCGCCGGTCTGAGCGTCTACGGTGAAATCGGCGTCCGGATTGCCGCTCCCGTGGCGGATGCCGTCGACCTGAACGCCAACGGCGCCTATGCCAACTGCTACATCGTCACGCAGCCCAACACCACCTATCAGTTCGATGCCACCGTCATGGGCAACGGCATCGCCACTGCGGGTCTTGATGCCCCCGTCAAGTTGGAACCCAAGGATGTGATGGTGCTGTGGGAGACCGGCTCGGAGGCCGGCGGTGTCATCGCCAGCGTCGAGCTGACGAAGGAGGGCAAGGTGCTCTTCACCACCTCGGGAACCATCAACGGCAACGCCGTCATCGCAGTAACGGACGGCGAGCCCGTCACGGAGCCCTATCCGCGCAAGCGGGGCACCATCCTCTGGAGCTGGCACATCTGGGCCAACAGCGAGGTGAAGGATGTGGCCTGTACCAACGCCGAGGGTGAGCAGTTCACCATCATGGACCGCAACCTGGGCGAATGGACCCAGCCCGAAGGGAGCCTCTCCTCGTACGACGGCCTCAAGTACCAGTGGGGCAGAAAGGACCCCTACGTAGGCTTCAACAGCGGAGGCGCACTCATGGATGGTTCGGTCGTCTACACCGACACGGACTACCAGCCCATGGTGGGATACGCCACCTCGACCACGTCGGATGCCGCCACGCTGCAGGAGGCCATCCAGTATCCCGAGATGTTCTTCACGGGCACCTACAACAACATGTTCGATTGGTACGGTCTGGGCGGTTCGGACGATGCCGAGACGCTCACCCACCGCAACGACCACCTCTGGGGCAACCCCGACGAGACGGCCCCCGTCAAGACCATCTACGACCCCTGCCCCGAGGGATACATGGTGGCACCTCTGAAGGTCTTCACGGGCTTCACCGCAACGGGCGCTGCAGCATTTGACTCGTCGTCCATCCTCTCCGATGGTTCGTTCAACAACGGCTGGACCTTCACCAACGCCCACTCGTTCTTCCCCGCCGCGGGACAGATGGCCAACAATTCGGGTGTCCTCCGCCTCATTCCCGGCCCCCAGGGACGCGAAGGATACTACTGGACCTCGTCCGTTGACGCAGGAAGCTCGAAGATGGTCGACTTCAACGCCAACTACGTGATGTTCAATTCGAACAAGCGGGCTTCGGGCTGCAGCGTACGCTGCGTCCGGGTTCTCTGAGAGGCGACAATCGTAGAGGCCGGACATGCGGAAACCGGCCTACGCGAGGTGACGAAGGCCGGACGGGAGTCGCTCCCGTCCGGCCTTTGCCGTATGCGGGCAGGAACGAATCTTGAAGGATGGTCGGTTTTCGGGAGAATTATTCGTACCTTTGCAGCCCTACTGCCATACGACGCATGTACCGATTCGCAACATACAAGGAGCAATACCGTGCTAACCTGCGGCTGGCCTTCCCCGTCGTGCTGACCCAGGTGGGACAGATTCTCACCCAGGTGGCCGACAACCTGATGGTCGGCCGCTACGGCGGTGAGGACTCCACGCCGCTGGCCGCCGTATCGTTTGGCGGCTCGGTCTTCTTCATCCTCTTCATCGCGGCCGTGGGGGTCGCGCTGGGACTTACGCCCCTCGTCGGCGAGCTCTACGCCCGCAGGGAGCGCGAGCGTTCGGCCCGGCTGCTCCACAACGGCATCCTCTTCTACACGACG
>ULTN01006095.1_pt1 | contig 13562 bp, 7 predicted proteins | sample 1957681 | NCBI WGS metagenome assembly ULTN01 (sample SAMEA4835736, study PRJEB28245) | human gut metagenome | biome: gut microbiome; material: fecal sample | place: Denmark | collected 2008
AAAGGATGTTATCTGGTGGGAAATTGCATCCCATTATGAAAAGAAAACGCCCGGCATTTTAAAAGATTTGCTTGGAATTCGGGAAAAACGTGCAGGAAATAATTCGCTCAAAAAAGAAGCGGCAAAGCGGTTGTTTGGTGACGTTTTGTATGGAAGCGTGACAAGATTTGAGCAGTATGTGCAGTGTCCGTTTGCATTCTTTGCGCACTATGGACTTTTACTGAACGAACGGCAGCAGTACGAAATCAGCAGTCTTGATCATGGAAATTTATTCCATCAGGCGATGGAACATTTGTCACATGAACTGGAACAAAGGAACAAAAACTGGCAGGATTTAAGTGAAGAAGAAGCTGTTTCACTGGCGGCTGAGTGTGTCGATGCCGTGGCAGAGCGCTACCAGGGCAGAAAATATTTTCAATCGAACCGAGTGTCCTTTATGTTAAAGCGGTTGAAAAATGAGGTGGTTCATTCGGTCTGGGCGATGTGGCACCAGATGCAGGAGGGCGACTTTGTGCAGACTTACACGGAAAAAGGATTCCGGGGCAATGATAAAGAGTGGGAATCGATGTGTATTCCGTTTGGTGAAGATGCAAAAATCTGTCTCAATGGTGTGATTGACCGCGTGGATTTATGTTCTCTTCCGGGAGAGAAATTGATTAAGATTATTGACTATAAGAGTAGTGACTCGCAGGATTTGTTGTTAGCAAAGGTATACTATGGATTGCAGATGCAGCTTTTGACCTATCTGGAGGCGGCAAAAGAAATGGTTGAAAAGGAGCATGAGGGCAAAGAGGCGGTTCCGGCGGCGATGCTTTACTATGTCATTAAAGAGAAAAATTTGGATTGGAAGCCGGAGAGCGAAGAAGAATACGAAAAACGTGTTCTCGACAGCATGAAGTGCAAAGGGTATGTGAATGAGGAGCCGGAAATTATTGGGCATCTTGACAAGTCGGTAGTAAATGGCGGTGAGCTCATACCCGGACAAAAATCCGGTGTGGTTCCGGTGGCTGTTGACAAAAAAGGACTTTTGAAAAAAAATTCCGGAACACTTTCCACAAAGGACTTTGAAACATTGATTGCTCACACAAAGGAAAAAATGAAAGAATGTGGAAAAGCTATTCTAGACGGTAAAATCGAAGCCATACCATATGTGTATGAAGATAATGATGGCTGTACTTATTGTCCGTACGGAAGTGTGTGCGGGCATGAGTCGAAAAAAGATGGTGTGCGTGAAATGAAAAAAATGAGTGATGACGAAGTATGGGAGGCATTGTATGGGGACGATTAATTGGACAAAAGACCAGCAGCAGATTATTGATATGAGAGGCTGCAATATTTTGGTTTCGGCGGCCGCCGGTTCCGGTAAGACAGCCGTGTTAGTGGAGCGCATTTTTAAGCGGATTACGGACAAAAAAGACCCGGTAAATGTGGATCAGTTTGTTGTCGTGACATTTACGAAACTCGCGGCAGCCCAGATGAAAGACCGCCTGCGCGAACGTATTGAAGAAGCACTGGCAGAAGACCCGTCAAATGAACATTTGCTGCGGCAGGAGGGGCGTCTTTCGCTTGCACACATTTCTACCGTACATAGTTTTTGCAGTGAAATCGTAAAGCGGTATTTTCACCGGATTGGTCTTGACCCGGCTTTTCGCATGGGAACCGTGGCAGAGACAAGACTTCTTATGCAGGATGTTTTGGATGAATTGTTGGAGGAGGAGTATGGAAAGGGTGAAGAAGATTTTCTGGAACTGGCGGGAATGAGGGAGTTTAAACGCCATGATGATGAAATGGGAAATCTGATTGGAAGAATTTATAATCAAATGATGGGGCAGCCGTTTCCACTCCGATTTCTGGATGAGATGGAGGCGTTTTATGATGCCCAAACGGTGGGCGAATGGGAAAACTCAGGATTTGTGAAAAGCTTACTGGCTTCCACGAAAACATTTCTTCAGGGAATACTTCAGGAATATAAGGCACTGAAAGATATTTGCCATGGACCAAACCAACCGCTGTTTTATGAGCCTTATCTGGATGAGATGCTGGCATTTTTGTCGGATTTGCCGGAGAACTCAGGATATGAAGAGTATCGCGCTTATTTTGGCAGACTTCCGAAACTTACAATCCGTGCACCAAGAGGCCTGACGGGAGAGGAAAAGGTAAATAAAGAAGCCGTTCGTTTAAGCTGCAAGGATGCTGAAAAACGCATGGTGGAATGGAAAGAACAGTATTTTGATAAAGAGGCAGAGGAACATCTTAATGATTTAAAGGATACGAGCCGGAAGATGAAGGCGTTATTCCGCCTGACCAGAAGGCTGCATGAACTGTTTGTGGCAGAAAAAAGGGAGCGGGGGATTCTCGACTTTAATGACTTAGAGCAGTTGACGATTTCGATTCTTTTACAAAAGGATGAGGAGAGCGGCGCATATGTCCGAACGGATGCAGCGAAGGAACTGGCGAATGAATTTGTTGAAATTATGATTGATGAGTACCAGGATAGTAACTATGTGCAGGATACGATTCTTCATGCGGTTTCGAGAGATGGGCTTGCTGGTGAAATGCCGAATATTTTTATGGTAGGAGATGCCAAACAGAGTATTTACCGGTTCCGTGGCGCACGTCCTGAATTGTTTGCCGAAAAACTTTTGTCCTACAATAAAAAAGAGGGAACGTTATACCGCAGAATTGATTTGCAGAAGAACTTCCGAAGCAGAGAAATTGTGTTAGAGAGTACGAATGAAGTATTTTCCCGTATGATGCATACAGATATCGGCGGTGTGGAGTACGACGATGAAGCCAAACTGCATTTGGGAAGTGATTTTGAAAATACAGAAAAAAAAATTGCGAAAAATGTGGACGTCTATGCGATTTTAGGAAAGCAGAATATGGAGGCGGAGGGCACACTTGCAGCACTGAAAATTCAGGAAATGGTATCGGGGGAAACGCCGCTTTATGTGAAGGATAAAGAAGGGTACCGAAAGGCTGAGTATGGGGATGTTGTCATCATCGTCCAGACAAATTCACAAGGACAGGCGTATTTCGATGCACTGAAGGATTATGAAATTCCGGCAGTGATGGAGAAAAAGAGAGGATTTTTTGATACGAGAGAAATCGGTCTTATGGTTTCCATGCTTCAGGTGATTGACAATCCGCATCAGGATATTCCTTTGGCAGCAGTGTTACTTGGACCAATGTTTTCTCTGACTGAAGATGAACTTGCTGTTATCCGCATGGAAAATCGCACGGCAGATTTGTATGATGCCATTTTAACCTATGACAAGAGTGATGCTTTGTATGATAAATTGCAGCACTTTCTCGAGACACTTTCATATTTTAGGAAGAAGGCGTCTTATGCGGCCGTCGGGGAAATTGTGCAGGATATTTATGACCATACAGGAATTTACGAGGCGGTCCGCCTAATGCCAAATGGTGTGCAGCGAAATGCGAATATGGACAGTTTGATGGCGATTGCCTGGGAATTTGATGGGACGACCTATCACGGATTGTATTCGTTTGTTCGTTATCTGGAAAAAATTTCACAGCAGACCGAGGAGATGGGCGAAGTAAATCTCTCAGGAGAAGAAGAAAATGTTGTGCGGATTATGACAATTCATAAAAGCAAGGGACTTGAATTTCCAATCTGCATAATCGGCGGCATGGGGCACGCAATTCATGTTCCGGATAAAAGCATCCTTACGATTCATCCGGATATTGCGATGGTAATGCCGGTTGTGGATAATGAAAAAAGGACAAAGAAGAAAACGATTTATACCCATTATCTCAAATACGTAAACGCCCAGGATGAACTTGGCGAAGCGATGCGTAAACTTTATGTTGCGATGACGCGTGCAAAGGAAAAATTGATTTTATTGGGATGTGCAAAGAATACGGATTCAGCGGCGGTAACCGGGGAAAACAGGCAGAAAATAAAGACCTTTTTCGATATGGTCTTGCCGGCGGTACATATCCGGACGGATTTATTTCATCTGGTAGAAGTCGAGACGGATGATTTGATTTTACAGGTGGAACATGGTATGGTACAAGAGACGGTAAAGGAGCAGGCTCTTTATAATTTTGACACAACCATCTGCTATGATAAACCTTTACAGGAGATGTATGAATGGATGGATGCGGCGGATGAGCCGGAGCCGGAACCACTGCCGGTAAAAGTGTCGGTATCCGATTTGAAAATTCAGTCGATGGAAGAACTGGACATGGAAGATTTTACCATTCTCACACATGAGGAGAAGGAGGAAGAAAAGCCGGTTCCTGCGTTTATGCAGACAGAGACAAAAGAAAAATCGGCAAACCGAGGTGCTTTATACGGAACAATCTGGCATCAGGTGATGGCGGTAATTGATTTTGTAAATACGGAAGATGAGGCACAGATTCGTAAAGAAGTAAAACGGTTAGTTGAGACCGGCAGACTTTGCGAAAGTGATACCGAGGTGTTAAATTATAGACGGCTGTCAGCTTTTTTTGACTCGACGTTAGGAAGAAAAATGCGACAAGCACAAAAGGAAGGACGTCTCCACAGAGAGCAGCCGTTTGTTATGGGGTATCCGGCACGTGATTTGTTTGATGAACGCGGGGAAGATGAGACAGTTTTGGTTCAGGGAATCATTGATGGATATTATGAGACCGATGACGGAATTGTGCTCATGGATTACAAAACCGATTCGCTTAAGCCCGGGGATGAAAAGGTGCTTATATCGCGTTATCGGAGACAGATGGAGTTATACCGGGATGCACTGGAAAAAATGACAGGAAAAAAGGTGGTAAAATGCCTGTTGTATTCGTTCTCACTGAGTGAGACAATTGAATGTTAGGAGGATATTGAGATGATGTATGAAGGATTTGCCAATGTATATGACCATATGATGAATCATATTCCCTATGAGACATGGTTTGAAAATCTTTTGCAGTATTTGCATGAGAGGGGCGTTTTGAACGGAAGAATCTGTGAACTGGGATGCGGTACCGGCGTAATGACGGAGAAATTTGCGGCTGCCGGATATGACATGATTGGTCTGGATAAATCGGTGGATATGCTTGCGATTGCGAAGCAGAAGCAGGAAGAGAGCGGTTCCGATATTTTGTATCTGCATCAGAACATGGAAGAAATGGAATTGGACGGCCCGGTAGATGTGATGCTCAGTGTGTGCGATTCCGTGAATTATCTGCTTCATGAGGAGGAAATGAATAAACTTTTTAGCCGGGTGAAAACGTATGTTAAACCGGGCGGTTATTTCATTTTCGATTTGAAGACGGCGTACTGTTACCGAAACATCATCGGCAACCAGACATGGGTTGAGCAGGATGAGGAAGTCAGTTATATCTGGGAAAACTATTTTTATGAAGATCAGGATATTAACGAATATATGCTCACAATTTTTAGAAAACAGGCAGATTCCGAACTGTATGAGCGCACGGAGGAAGCGCATTACCAGCGTGCCTATGATATGGACACATTAAAACGACTGATTGAGAAAAATGGGCTTGCGTTGGTTTCTTTTCTGGATGAAGATATGAAACAGATGCCAAATGAAACCAGCGAGCGCATTTATGTAATTGTACAAGCATGAGAAGGAGAGATTCGATGAACCGGAAAGTCTTTTACACCATTTTAGGAATGACAATTTTATGTGGACTGGTGTTTTTTCGCAGCGGTAATTCACTGGCGGCAAACCAGACGGGAATTGTGACGGCATCGTCATTGAATGTACGCACGGGGGCAGGTACTTCCTATGATATTTTGCAGTATAACAATGCCAATGTTTTGTTGGCGAAAGAAGATAAAGTGACTATTTTGGAGAAATTGTCAGGCTGGTATCAGGTTAGTTTTGTAAAGGATAACACGACTTTGACAGGCTTTGTCAGTTCCAATTATATTGCGATTGAACAGGCGTCGACTGCGGTACCTGCACCGACAGTAACGCCGGCATCTACATCAGAACCAACAATTACCTATCGCTATGAGACATCCTACCGGCCGGTTTCAGTGGGTGCAAAGGTGCTGAAAAAATCCAAGCTTTACAAAGCAAATGGAAAGAGTGTTTATAAGGTTGGCAGGAAAAAAATGTCGCTTGCAAAGGGAAAGAAAATAAAAGTAATTGGTGAAAAGACGCTGAAAGGGAAAAAATGGTTCCATGTTTCTTTTACATATAAAAAGAAAAAAAGGAAGGCATATCTGCAGAATAAATATGTGAAACTGACAGCGGGAAAAGGCATATATGCACAGATTTTCAATGTGAAAAAGGCGGCGAATATCCGTAAAAAGAAAGGAACCGGTTCAGCATATAAAAAGGTAGGCGGGAAAAAAGTATCCATTGCCAAGAAAGCGGCAGTTACGATTGTAAGTGATGTGGCAGTAAAGAGTACCAGATGGTATAAACTGCGTTTTAACTACAAGGGAAAGACTTATACCGGATATTCCAATGCGAAATATGTAAAACTTGCAAAGAAACCGGTGACGAAAAAAGTTGCGGTAGTTGCCATGAGCGATGCGCAGTTTGAGCAGGCAATGAAAAATGAAGGATTTCCGGAATCGTATAAACAGAGTTTGCGTGCACTTCATTCGGCATATCCGTATTGGCAGTTTAAAGCCTATAAAACCGGTCTTGACTGGAATACGGCTGTAACGGAGGAATCGAAAACGGGTGTGAACCTGATTTCCAATGCGAGAGCAAAGGCATGGAAGTCAACCGAAAAAGATGCATACGATGCATCTACCGGCAAGTGGAAGGTATTTGACGGAAGCACATGGGTTGCTGCATCGAAAGCTGCGGTGGCATATTTTATGGATCCCAGAAACTATTTAAATGATCGAAGTATTTACATGTTTGAGTTACTGGAATATCAGTCGCAGTACCAGACAAAATCCGGTGTCAATACAATTTTGTCCAACACACCATTTTACAACAAGAAGTTTTCCTATACGGATGTCAACACCGGTGCGGCGAAAACGATGTATTATGTGACTGCATTCATGGAGGCAGCGAAGATTAGCAAGGCAAGTCCTTATCATCTGGCTAGCCGTGTCAAACAGGAAGTCGTGACAAGTGCGACAACAACGAGTACGGCAGTTACCGGTACGGTATCTTCCTATCCGGGAATTTATAATTTTTATAATATTGGTGCGACTAGCAGCAGTACACCGGTGTTAAACGGACTGAAGTGGGCGAGTGATAAAAAGGCGGGTACCTATTTAAGACCTTGGACCGACCCATACCGTTCGATTGTCGGCGGCGCGCAGTACATAAGTTCCGGCTATATTGCCAAGGGGCAAAATACGTGTTATCTTGAAAAATTTAACGTGACAAGTTATAAACGCTATTCCCATCAGTACATGACAAATGTGGAAGCGGCGTATGAAGAATCGATTAAGACGAAAAAGGCATATGCCGGTATGATGGACAAATCTCCATTGGTATTTTCAATTCCGGTTTATGAAAATATGCCGGCGGCAAACAGCCCAATGCCCAAATAAAAAGGACAAGAAAGGGAAGGGACGATACGATGAAAAAAAGAATGACAGCAGGAATTATTTTGATACTTATGATGGCATTTTGTCTGCCGGTTACGGCAAAGGCGGCGAGCGGTTCGCTGCAGTTATCGGCACTGTCAGAGACGGTAAGCAAGGGAAGTCAGGTGACGGTAGTATGTCAGGTGGCGTCTGCCGAGTCCTTTGCGGATGTTTCGTTCCGTCTTTCCTATGATGATTCGATTTTAACTTTTCTTTCCGGTGGCAAAAAGGTAAGCGGCGGAAATGGCATGCTGGAAATTGCCTCTACGGGAAATACGGCCGAAGTGCCGAAAAAGACCTTTTCCCTGCAATTCAAGGCAAAGAAAAAAGGAACCACGATAATCCGGGCAGACGGAGATATATCGGTGACAAATGCAAGCGGCGAAAAATTTTCCATGTGGAGTAACCAGGTGGCGGTTTCGGTTGTGAAAAAGAAGAAAAAGACGGGAAATACTGAGGTACAAACTACACCGAAGGCAACAAATGTTCCGGTAGTGACGGCACCGCCGGTAAAATCCAAAGAAAATCGTCTGAAAACGCTGAAACTTGACGCTGTTTCGATGACGCCGGAGTTTTCGCCGGAAGTTACGGCTTATGAGGCGACAGTAGATGCTAATTCGGATTCTTTGTATTATTCGTATGCGCTTCAGGATGAGAAAGCGAGAGTTTCGGTGCGTGGCGGCGAGAATCTTTCTGAGGGAAATAATGATGTATCGTTTGTTGTGACGGCGGAAGATGGCAGTGTGAGAGAATATAAAGTGATGGTTACGAAAGAAACAAAGGAAGAGACCGAGAGCCGGGAAGATGAGGCAGATACAACGCAGTCTGTTGGATTTGTGGTCGAGCAGAAAGGGGATAAAAAGATTATCAAAAATTCTTATGAATTTGAGGTTGCAAATCCCGATGATTTAGAGCGGGTGCCGGAAGGATATATTCAATCGTCCGTTGTGCTTTCCGGTGTTACGGTGCCGGCTTTTACGATGGAACATGATTTGGATAACAATTATCTGCTTTTGTATCTGAAACCAAAAGGCGGGGATGCGGCACTTTACCAGTATGACCGCACGGAGCAGACGATTCAGAAATATACCGGAACGATGGTAGAACGTGTGAATAAGGGCGAAACGGCAGATGACAGTGGTTCATTTCCGATTTCCACGACAGTCCTTATGGCAGTGATTATTGTTTTGATTGTTACGGTATTGAGCCTTTTGATTGCCATGCTTAAGATGGCGATGAAGCGCCGGGATAAAAAAGGGAAGGAACTTGATTTTTAAGAGGCTATCTGTTATACTGCGGATAGAACAAAGGAGGAAATAAAAAATGTATATATCCATTGATTTTAACAGTGATGAAGCATTGTATCTCCAGCTTAGAAATCAGATTGTTTATGCGATTGTTAAGGCAGAGTTAAGAGAAGGGGAAAATCTTCCCTCCGTCCGTGATATGGCAGAGACGGTTGGGATTAATATGCACACGGTAAATAAGGCATATGCGATGCTCAGACAAGAAGGATATCTGCAGCTTGACAGGCGTCACGGTGCAATTGTGGCGGTTGATGTGGATGAAATTAAAGCGCGCATGGAACTGGCGCAGACAATGGATTTGATTTTAGCACAGGCGATTTGTAAAAATGTATCGCGTGAAGATGTACACAAGTTAGTGGACGAAATTTATAACCAATATGAAGGATATCGAAATGGAGAATCATTATGAGTAGACAGTTTACTACGGAAGCAGAAAAAGCGTTGAATAAAGCTGCTAAATTTGCCATTCGTATGGGACAGAGGATTGTCGGAAGCGAACATCTTTTGTTCGGTCTTAGTGCGGCACCTGGTGTGGCAGCAAAAGTTTTAAAAGAAAATGGCATGGATAAAGAGCGGTTAGATATAGAAGTTCGTGAATACTGCGGTATGTCGGATGTTGTCGAAATAGAGCCCTTGCGGGGTGAGACTTCGCCGAAACTGGAGGCACTTTTGCTGGCGGCGGCAGAGGAAGCCGGGAAAATGCAGTTAAAAGAGACTGGAACCGAGCATATGCTGTTAGCAATTTTAAAAGACACGTCATGTGTGGCGTATAAGATTTTGCTGGCGTCAGGTGCGCCGATTCAGAAGCTTTATACAGACATTATTCTCACGACCGGCGGTGATATGGTACAGGCAAAAAATGAACTGATTGCCAGCCGTTCCCGCAACAAGAAAAATTCGGGTACTCCGACATTAGACCAGTATGCCAGAGATTTGACGCAGTATGCAAAGGACGGAAAACTGGATCCTGTATTAAATCGTGACGATGAGATTGAGAGTGTGATTGGAATTCTCAGCCGGCGCATGAAAAATAATCCGTGTTTGATTGGTGAGCCGGGTGTTGGTAAGACGGCAATTGTGGAAGGACTGGCATCCCGTATTGTGGATGGTGCGGTGCCGGATACATTGGAACAAAAAAGAATTCTTACATTGGATTTGTCCGGCATGGTTGCCGGTTCGAAATACCGTGGCGAATTTGAGGAGCGGATTAAACGTGCTCTTCGCGAGACGAAAGCGGCAGGAAATATTTTACTTTTTATCGACGAACTGCATACCGTTATTGGTGCCGGCGGCGCAGAAGGAGCAATTGACGCATCAAATATTCTGAAACCGGCGATGGCGCGTGGTGAGATTCAGGTGATAGGTGCGACAACGAGAGAAGAGTACCGTAAGCATATTGAAAAAGATGCTGCCTTAGAACGCCGTTTCCAGCCGGTTGTCATTGAAGAACCATCTGCTGTTCAGACGATTAGCATGTTAAAGGGGCTTAGAAGCCGCTATGAGGAATTTCACAAAGTGGAAATTACAGATGCAGCCATTGAGGCAGCAGTCCAGTTGTCGGAGCGCTATCTGAATGACCGTTATCTGCCGGATAAGGCGATTGATTTGATTGATGAGGCATCTGCCAAATTCCATTTGCAGACTGTTTATGCACAGTCTGACCGCACACAGGAATATGAAAAAGAGCGGGAAGATTTGTATGAGCAGAAAGAGCAGGCTTTGATTGCCGGTGACTTGGAGCACGTGAGAGAACTGCTTGCTGCGGAAAAGAAGTTAGAAAAGAAAATAGAAAAAGAAGAAGAATTAAAACAGGAACAGCGACAGAAAAAAGATAAAATTCTGCCATCTCACATTGCCCAGGTGGTTGCCAAGTGGACACACATTCCGGTAGAGCAGATGGAGGAAGCGGAAAAAGAGAGACTCAAAAAACTGGATGCCATTTTGCATGAGCGTGTCGTTGGACAAAATGATGCTGTTAAGGCTGTGGCTCGTGCAATTCGCAGGGGGCGCGTGGGCTTAAAAGACCCGAAACGTCCGATTGGTTCATTTTTATTCTTAGGACCTACAGGTGTCGGAAAAACAGAACTTAGCAAGGCTTTGGCAGAAGCTGTGTTTGGTTCGGAAAAAGATATGATTCGCGTTGACATGTCGGAGTACATGGAGAAACAGAGCGTGTCGAAAATGATTGGTTCACCTCCGGGATATGTTGGTTATGAAGAGGGCGGACAGCTCAGCGAAAAGGTTCGCAGAAAGCCGTATTCGGTTCTTTTGTTTGACGAAATTGAAAAGGCACATCCGGATGTCTTTAATATGCTTTTGCAGGTGTTAGAGGATGGTCACATTACGGACGCCCACGGCAAAAAGGTGGATTTTAAAAATACGATTATCATTATGACATCAAATGCCGGCGCAAACCGGATTATTTCTCCAAAAACACTTGGCTTTGGACAGGTGAAGACGAGCGAGGAGGAATACAAGAAGATGAAGGAAGGCGTGATGGAAGAAGTGAAACATATCTTCAAGCCGGAGTTCATTAACCGTGTGGACGAAATGATTGTTTTCCATGCCCTTAATAAGGAAAATATAAAAGATATTACAAAGATTATGTTAAAGCAGTTTGCAAAACGAGTGAAAAACCAGATGGATATGGAACTTTGCATAGCAGACGATGTGGTTGATTTTATTTCCGATAAAGGCTTTGATAAAGATTACGGCGCAAGACCAATCCGCCGTGCTTTGCAGACCGAACTTGAGGACGTTTTGGCAGAGGCTGTGCTTATGGAAGATATTTCTATCGGAGATACGGTGGATGTTTCGCTTTCTTGTGAAGGAACGAAGAAGAAAATTGTAGTAAAAAAGAAGACTTTTGCGGATGAGAAAAAGTGAAGAAAAAATCACAAAAAAGTAATGGCAAAATAAGTCGAAATATTGTATACTTGAAGTATAAAAAAGATGCTGCAATGAAAAGGCGTCAACGAGTGAACGAAGGAGGAATCACAAGATGGGCGTAGTAGAAGAATTGATTCGCAAAGATGCGGATGGGACGTTAAGCTTTGGCAATTATTTGTTGGATACGAAGACGAAAAAATCGGATTTTGCATTCGAGGGTGCAACCTACAAAATCAAGACCTTTAAGGAAATTACCAAATTGGAGAAGAATGGTACGTTAGTGTATGAATCGGTACCGGGTTCTACTGTAACAAAGTTTAGGGGTAATCCGGATGTGGTTGAGTTTGAAGTAGAAGCACCAAGCGATATCAGTTTCACGCTTGAGATGGAACCATCGACCGAGTATAAATTGGTTGTTGATGGTGTGTCGGCAGGAAGAATCCCGACAAATGTCGGAGGCAAACTCAATGCGAGTTTATCTTTGAACGAAGGCGCGAAATCCAGTGTTAAGATTGTAAAGTGCTGATAAGTATGGATACCTCGGAAAAGAAAATGAAGTGATTTTTGGGCACCGGCAAGAATTTGCCGGTGCTTCTGCACATTATATCGTGGGAAAGGTGACTATGGCGAAAGAAAAGACAGTATTTTTTTGTAAGGAATGTGGTTGTGAGTCCTCAAAGTGGGTTGGACAGTGCCCGGCATGCCATGAGTGGAATACGATGGTGGAAGCACCTGCTAATGGCAAGCGGGGAAGAACTTCTTTAAGTGGTGGACGCCGCTCTGTGCCGATGGCAGCAAAGCCTGCTAAAATGAATGAGATTGAGACGCAGAAAGAGTGCAGACGACCGACCGGTATGAAAGAATTGGACCGGGTTTTAGGCGGTGGTATCGTACCCGGCTCTTTGATTTTGGTAGGTGGTGATCCGGGAATCGGAAAATCCACTCTGCTTTTGCAGATGTGCCGTCTGATGTCCGCTGAAGGTACGAAAGTGCTTTATGTCTCCGGTGAGGAATCGGCAAGACAGATTAAACTCCGTGCCGAGCGGATTGGCAAATTTACGGATGATTTGTATTTGTTTTCAGAGACATGTATCGGCACCATTTTACAGGCGGTGGATGAGGTGAAGCCGGAGGTGTTGATTGTAGATTCGATTCAAACCGTTTTTGAGGAAAGTGTGGATGCGGCACCCGGCAGTGTAAGCCAGGTGCGCGAAATTACTTCGATACTTTTGCAGCTGGCAAAAAGTCAAAATATTACGATTTTTATTGTCGGTCATGTGACGAAAGAAGGAAATGTGGCTGGTCCGAGAATGTTAGAGCATATGGTGGATACGGTGCTTTATTTCGAGGGTGATAAAACGGCGATGTACCGGATGCTCCGGGGTGTCAAAAACCGTTTTGGTTCGACAAACGAAGTCGGTGTTTTTGAAATGCAGAATCAGGGCTTAGTGGAGGTGCCAAATCCTTCGGAATATCTGATGCAGGGACGTCTCCCAAATGAAGCCGGTTCTGTGGTTGCCTGTACGATGGAAGGCAGCCGGGCATTTCTTTTGGAGGTTCAGGCTCTCGTCTGCCAGACCAGTTTCCCGATGCCAAGGCGTACGGCGGTAGGGACAGATTATAACCGTGTGAATCTTTTGATGGCGGTACTGGAAAAGCGAATGGGCGTGCGGATGGCAGACTGCGATGCCTATGTAAATGTAGCCGGCGGCATGAGAGTTGTTGAACCGGCGTTAGACCTTGCACTTGTGGCGGCACTTTTGTCGAGTTATCATAACCGGAGTCTCCAAGACGGCATGCTTTTGTTTGGTGAGGTCGGACTGGTTGGTGAGGTGCGTGCGGTA
>ULTN01057763.1_pt1 | contig 13408 bp, 14 predicted proteins | sample 1957681 | NCBI WGS metagenome assembly ULTN01 (sample SAMEA4835736, study PRJEB28245) | human gut metagenome | biome: gut microbiome; material: fecal sample | place: Denmark | collected 2008
GACTTCGTCCGTCTTCATTGCCCTCTGGAAGCTGCTCTTTTCATCAGTATGAGAGAGAAATCAATTTGGGCTGTCTGAAAAAGCAGACAATCTTTTCGTTGTTGCAGAGGATTTCGCCTCTGCGGAGGCGACAAGGGGGCTTTGCGGTCGCCCCCTTGACCCCTTCGCAGCGCACCACCATGTTTCTTGGTTTGTATCGTTGCAATTTTTCGCGCCTGCGGGCGCAGGAATCAGCAGTCATCATCAATAGAAAGGAAGTCATTTTATGCAGCGTTATTCTTCCCAGCAGTTCATCCTTCTGAAAACCCCGCGTCCGGCAGAGCGCGAAGTCCGCTTCCGCCCTGCGCCGGATAAGAGTGTCCATCGTCCGTACAAGGAGGACGAAAGCCATGTTTGAGAAGGGCAAGCAGCCCTCCCCTGCCCGCCAGCGGCAGCTTGACCGCTACGCTCGGCTGGTGGACAGCCTGTCGCCCAAATCGAAAATGGGGCAGGGGCTGATTCGCGCGTTCTGGGTCGGCGGCGTTATCTGCGTCATCGGGCAATGCTGCATTGAGGCGGGGCTGGCGTGGCTGGACATGACCCCTTCCACCGCATCGACGTTCGCCAGCATGGTGCTCGTGTTTCTGACAGCGCTGCTGACCGGGCTGGGCGTGTTCGACAAAATCGGACAGTACGCGGGCGCGGGGGCGTTCGTGCCCATCAGCGGCTTTGCGAACGCCATGGTATCCCCCGCCATGGAGTTCCGGCGTGAAGGCATGGTGCTGGGGCTGGGCGCGAAGCTGTTCACCATTGCCGGGCCGGTGCTGGTGTGGGGCACAAGCGCGTCAGTGCTGGTCGGCATCGTGTACGCATTATTCCCGTGGTAAAGGAGGATTCACATGGCTGAACGCCTGAAACGCATCGGCACGGGAACGATTCTGCTCCCGAACCGCCCCGGTATTGCCCAAACCGCCGCCATCGTTGGCAAAAAGGAGGGGGAAGGCCCGCTGCACAGCGAATTTGACGCGGTAATTGAGGATGACCTGTTCGACGAAGAGACATGGGAGAAAGCCGAAAGCCGCTTCCACTACACGGCGGCGGACACCTGCCTGAAGAAAGCGGGCGCAACGCCGGAAAGTGTGGACGTGACGCTCGGCGGCGACCTGCTCAACCAGATTATGGCCGCCTCCACCGCCGCGCAGAAGCTGCAAACGCCGTTTCTGGGCATCTACGGCGCGTGTTCGACGATGGCGGAAACGCTGTGCATCGGCGCAATGCTCTGCGACGGCGGGTATGCGCGGCGCGCGCTGTGCTGTGCCAGCAGCCACTTCTGTTCGGCAGAGCGGCAGTACCGTTTCCCGCTGGAATACGGCAATCAGCGGCCGCCCACGTCGCAGTGGACGGTCACGGGCGCGGGCGCTGCGCTGCTGGACACCTCGGCGCGCCGCCCGATTTGCCGCGCGACGCACGTCACCTTGGGGCGCATTGTCGATTTGGCGATTAAGGACATGAACAACATGGGCGCGGCGATGGCGCCCGCCGCGGCGGACACGCTCCGGCGGCACCTCATGGACACCGGGCGAACGGCGGCGGACTACGACCTCATCATCTCCGGCGACTTGGGGAAAATCGGGCATGACCTGCTGCTGACGCTGATGATGGATACAGGCGTTCCGCTGGATGCGGCGCGCTATGTGGACTGCGGAATGCTGATTTTTTCGCCTGAGCAGGATGTCCACGCCGGCGGTTCGGGCTGCGGATGTTCCGCGAGCGTGCTGTGCGGGTACATCATGCGCCTCTTCCGTGAGAAGGCGATTCACCGCGTGGCGTTCATGGCGACCGGGGCGCTGCTCTCCCCGACATTCAGCCAGCAGGGCGGCGCGATTCCGGGCATTGCCCACTTGATTGTACTGGAGGCGGACGAAGCATGACGATTGTGTGGAATCTCATCAAGGCGTTTCTGGTGGGCGGCGCGCTGTGCATGATTGGCGAAATTCTGCTGCTGAAAACAAAGCTGACCCCGGCGCGGATTCTGGTGGGCTACATTGTCGCGGGGGTATTTTTGAGCGCCATCGGGGTATACGCGCCCCTTGCGCAGTTCGCCGGGGCGGGCGCGAGTGTTCCCCTGACGGGCTTCGGTCACGCGCTGGTGACAGGGATGAAGCACGCCGTGCAGGAAATCGGCTTCTTGGGCGCATTCACAGGCGGTCTGACGAGCACGGCAGCAGGCATCAGCGCCGCGGTGTTCTTCGGGGTGCTGATGGCGCTGATTTTCCAGCCGCGGGCGAAAGAATGACCCAAGGTGCTTTGCCCCTTGACCCCACCAGAGGCTCTGCCTCTGGACTCCGCAAGGGAGAATGAAACGGGACGAAGTCCCCTCCCTTGACCCTTCCGCGCGATTGAATTGAGCGCATTTTCATGCTATGCCCGCGTGCTGATGCAGGGGATTTCGCCTCTGCGCTTTGCAAGTGAAAAAGTCTTTTTCTCCACCTTGACAAAGACAATAAATTGGGCTATACTGAACTCGTCCGAGATGACGGAGAAGAGTATCCTGCCGAAGGATGTCCAGAGAGGCGCAGTTTGGTGAAAAGCGCTGATTCGGCGGCAGGGGAAGACCACCTCCCGATCGTACCGTGTGCCGCACGATAGCGCGGCAAAGAGAACCAATCAGGGTGGAACCACGGGCAGATTTTTCCGCTCGTCCCTCGAAACAACGCGAGGGACGGGCGTTTTTTCGTCCCAATCATTCAACATGGAGGGAAAAAGCATGAAAATCATCTACAATGACGGTCATGTGGACGAATGCCCCGCTGACGACGAGCTGCATGTCATCCGCCACACGGCGGCACACATCCTCGCGCAGGCAGTCAAGCACCTGTATCCGCAGGCGCATTTCGCCTATGGCCCGGCAACTGAAAAGGGCTTCCACTACGACGTCGATCTGGGCGACGTGAAGCTCTCCGACGAAGACCTCAAGACCATCGAGAAGGAAATGCAGGCCATCGTCAAGCAGAACCTGCCGATTAAGCCCTTCGCGCTTGGCCGTGAGGAAGCCATCAAGCTCATGCAGGAGCGCGGCGAAATCTACAAGGTCGAACACATCAGCGACCTGCCCGAAGACGCGACGCTGACCTTCTACCAGCAGGGCGACTACATCGACATGTGCGTCGGCCCGCACCTGTGCTACACCAAGGCGCTCAAGGCATTCAAGCTGACCGCCCTGTCCGGCGCGTACTGGAAGAACGACAAGAACAACAAGATGCTCACCCGCATCGGCGGCATCGCCTTCCGCAATCAGGAGGAACTCAATGAGTACCTGAAGATGATGGAAGAAGCCGAAAAGCGCGACCACCGCAAAATCGGCAAGGAAATGGGTCTGTTCATGCTCTGCGATGAAGGCCCCGGCTTCCCGTTCTTCCTGCCCAAGGGAATGCAGCTGAAGAACGCGCTGATTGACTACTGGCGCGATATTCACTACGCGGCGGATTATGTGGAAGTGTCCACGCCCATGATTATGAGCCGTCACCTGTGGGAGACGTCCGGTCACTGGGATCACTACAAGGACAACATGTACTCCACCAAGATTGACGACGAGGACTACTGCATCAAGCCCATGAACTGCCCCGGCGGCGTGATGGTCTACCGCAGCCAGCCCCATTCCTACCGCGATTTGCCCTTGCGCGTGGGTGAACTGGGTCTGGTGCACCGCCACGAGCTGAAGGGCGCACTGCACGGCCTGTTCCGCGTCCGCTGCTTCACGCAGGATGACGCCCATATCTTCATGACCCGCGAGCAGATTCCGGACGAAATCGCCGGCGTCGTACACCTCATCAATCAGGTGTACTCCAAGTTCGGCTTCGATTATTTCGTCGAACTGTCCACCCGTCCGGCGGACTCGATGGGTTCGGACGAGGACTGGGAGGATGCGACCAACGGCCTCAAAACCGCGCTGGAAAAGCTCGGTATGCCCTACATCGTCAACGAGGGCGACGGCGCGTTCTACGGCCCGAAGATTGACTTCCACCTGCGCGACTGCCTCGGCCGTACCTGGCAGTGCGGCACGATTCAGCTGGACTTCCAGATGCCGCTGAACTTCAATCTGGAGTATGTGGATGTGGACGGCAGCCGCAAGCGCCCGATTATGATTCACCGCGTCTGCTATGGCTCCATCGAACGCTTCATCGGCATCCTGACCGAGCATTTCGCGGGCAAGTTCCCGACGTGGATGGCACCGGTTCAGGTGAAGGTGCTGCCCGTGTCCGACAAGTCGATGGATTATGCCAAGACGGTGTACGCCGCCCTGCGCGCGAAGAAGATTCGCTGCGAGCTGGACGACCGCAACGAGAAGATTGGCTACAAGATTCGCGAAGCGCGTCAGGTAGACCGCGTGCCGTACATGCTGATTCTCGGCGGTCAGGAAGTGGAGAACAACACCGTCTCCGTCCGCGACCGTGCGACCGACCAGACGGTTACTTGCACGCTGGATGAATTCATCGCAAAGATTTCTAAGGAAATCGCCGACCGCGTGTAACAGGATTTCGCGCCTGCGGGCGCGACCGAAGGGCAATGGAAACAGACGAAGTCTGCGATTGCCCTTCGGAAACCTTCGGCACCGCCACTTTTGGGTGATTCTATAAGTGTATAGTCCGTTTTTCCCCGTCTGCATGGGAGAAATTCCATGCAGGCGGGGCTTTTTGTCTACTCGTTCTTTTATCCTTTACAGTTCGTTCATGCTTTTTCATGTGGATTCTGCTATAATACTTATGCTATTCCAAGGGAGGTATGCTCCATGATTGAACTCAGGCATGTCACGAAGCGCTACGGTGCGGTCGAAGCCCTGCATGACGTCTCTTTCCGCGCCCCGGAAGGGCAGATTGTCGGTCTGCTCGGGCAAAACGGCGCGGGCAAGAGCACCACGCTCAATATCCTCACGGGCTATCTGCCGCCGACGTCGGGGCAGGTGCTGGTGGATGGCATGGATCTCCTCCAAAACGCGCGCGAGTGCAAGCGGCTGATTGGCTATCTGCCGGAAAAGCCGCCGCTGTATGACGAAATGACCGTTCGGTCGTATCTGCGCTTCGTGTGCGAACTCAAGGAAGTGCAGAAATCGGCGATCACGGCGCATGTGGAGGACATTATCCGCACCTGCGGGCTGTCCGAAGTGGCGCATCGCCTGATTGGGCATTTGTCGAAGGGCTACCGCCAGCGTGTCGGCGTAGCGCAGTCGCTATGCGGCAATCCGAAGGTGCTGGTGCTGGATGAACCGACCGTCGGGCTTGACCCGCGTCAGGTGGTGGAGATTCGTGCGCTGATTGCCGACCTCGGTAAAACGCACACGGTCATTTTTTCCTCGCACCTCCTGTCGGAGATTCAGCAGCTCTGCCAGCGGGTACTCATCCTGAACCGCGGGCATTTGGAATACGAAGCAGACATGCAGGAATTAGCCGAAACGGGCGAAACGCTGCGGCTTCGGGCAAGCATCGCCATGCGGGAAAAGCAGCTGATTCCGGCTTTGCGGTCACTGCCGTGCGTGCGGCGGGGGAAGGCGCTGCCGACACGGACGATTGAGGTCAGCGAGGTATTGCTGGAATGCGACGCCTCCGCCGTGCCGGATGCGCAGACGCAGCTATTCCGTCTGCTCTGCGGGCTGGATGCCCCGATTCGGATGCTGGTGGAGGAACACGATTCGCTGGAAACGGTGTTCCTCCGCGCGACGGATGAAGGCACGAAAGTTCCTTCGTAATCTTCTTTGTTCTTATCGCAGAAGGGTGCTTCTATCACACACAGAAGTTTTTCCCGATGCGCAGGGATTTCGCCTCTGCGGAGGCGACCAAAGGGCAATGAAAACAGACGAAGTCTGCGATCGCCCTTTGGAAACCTTCGGCGCGGTCTCTCCCATGTTACTTGAATTTTATCAGAAGTTGTTTTTTTCTTGGAGTAACACGCGGAAGAAGTATGGATATGTCACCAATTGAATCGCGTGAAAGGGTCAAGGGAGGAACTCCCTTGCAGGGTGCAGGGACAGCGTCCCTGCTGGGGTTCAAAGGGGCAACGCCCCTTGTCCCCCGGAAAGGTTGTTTGTTACTATGCGTGCCATTTGGAAACGAGAATTGCAGGCGTATTTTCTCACGCCGACGGGCTATGTGTTCATGGGCGTGTTCCTGCTCCTGTCCTCGGTGATGTTCTATTTGCAGATTATGCAGGCGCGGTCGTCGGACTTGCCGACGTTCGTGGGGCAGATGAGTTACCTGTGGATGCTGCTCTCGCCGGTGCTGACGATGCGGCTGCTGGCGGAAGAAAGGCAGCGCCGCACGGATCAGCTGCTGCTCACCAGCCCGGTTTCCCTGTCGGGCATGGTGCTGGGCAAGTATGCCGCGGCGTATACCGTCATGGCGGCAACCGTCGTGCTGACGCTCGGTTTCGTTGCGGTCGTGGCGGTCTATGGGCGTGTGTACCCGGCGGAAATGGCGGTGGCGTACCTCGGCTTCATCTTGCAGGGCGGCGCATTCCTCGCGCTGGACTTGTTCATCTCCGGCTGCGCAAAAAATCAGGTGACGGCGGCGGTTTTTGCGTTCGGCGCGAACTTCGTCCTCTGGATGCTGGACTTGCTGGAAAACGCCGTCAACAGCAGCTTCTTCTCCAGCGTGCTGTCCTTCTTCAGCCTTTATCAGCGGGCTGAACCATTCCTGATGGGGCAGCTCAGCGCGGCAAGCGTCGTCTACGATGTCACCTTCGCCGCGGCGTTCCTCCTGCTGACGATTCATACGCTGGATGCCCGGCGCTATCGGGGAGAGTGACGAAGAATGCGAAACAAAAAACAATCCGCGCACAGGAAGTTCACCATCAGCCCGCGCCTGCGCTACGGTGCCATGTCTACCGCCATTGTCGCGCTGGTCATTACCGCGCTGATTCTCATCAATCTCGCAGCGACGAACCTCGAAACGCGCTACGGCTGGCGCGGCGACTTCTCCTTCAACGCCGTCACAACGCAGAGCGAAACGACGAAGCAGATTCTGCACGACTTGAAGCGCCCGGTGAAAATCTACGCCCTGTTCGAGCGCGGCGAGGAGGATCAGCCCCTGCTGGAGCTGCTCAACCGTTACAGCGCCGCGTCGGATATGGTGACGTGGGAGCAAACCCCGCCGAGCCTGAATCCCCTGCTGCTGACCCGCTTTTCCAGCAGCACCACCAACGTCTCCGCGCAGAACCTCATCGTCTACTGCGAGGAAACCGACCGCTACCGTGTGCTGACCGCAACGGATTTTGTAACGCTCTCTGTCGATACCGATTCGGGCAGCTACAACGTCTCCGGCTTGGCGTATGAGCAGCAGATTACCTCCGCCATCGCCTACGTCACGCGCGACACCGTGCCGACGCTGCACATCGCGACGGGGCACGGCGAACTGGGCGAGGACTCCCTGTCCGCCTTTACCACCCTGCTGACGAACAATCACTACGACGTCGCGTTCGAGAAGCTCAGCGACATGACATTCGCATCCGGCGACGTGCTGTGCATCCTTTCGCCCGTCAAGGACTACACCGATGCGGAAATGGACATCATCCGCGCGTATGTGCAGGGCGGCGGCGCAGTGCTGTTCAGCTGCGATTATACCGACCCGATTGAGAATATGCCGAACGTGCTGTCCCTGCTGCGCTCCTACGGCTTCCTGCCGGAAAGCGGGCTGGTGATGGCGTCGCCGGATGAAACCGACACGTTCTACAACAACAACCGTCTGGCGCTGCTGCCAGAAATGCAGGCGACGGATGTGACACTGGACATGATGCTGAACGGGCGGACGGCGATGCTCATGGTTGCCAGCCGCGGCTTCGACCCTTCGCCGGAATCGGACAATTCCCTGCTGGTGGACGCGGTGCTGACAACATCCGCCAAGAGTTATCTGGTTGATACAACCGCGTCGCGCCTGAGCATCACCCAGTCCGACAGCGACAAGACCGGACCATTCGCGCTCGCGCTGCAAGCCAAGCGTTTCACCGACACGGGCGACGTCAGCCGCGCGTTCATCATCGGCAGTTCCGCCCTGCTGACCGAGGAACAGCTCTTCACCATGACCGACGGCGAGGAATTTCTGGTGCGCGCCGTGTCCTTCCTGACCGGGGATGACAGCATTGACACCAGCATCATGGTCAAAACGGCGCTGCGTCCGGGGCTGTCCGTCAATGCGCTGTCATTGGGCAGCGTCGTACTGGTCGGGCTGCCGATTCTGGTGCTGCTGGCGGCGGTCATCATCCTGCTTCCACGGAGGAATCTGTAAGCCATGCAAAATGTCCCGAAAAAGAAACATGCCACGCGCAGGCACAGCCGCATCCTCCTGCTGATTTTCGCCGTGGTGCTGGTCGCGGCGGCGGCGTGTCTGCTGATTTTCGCCCGCACGCCCGCCCCCGCGCCAGAAGCATCCGCGCATGAGGATGAGGAAATCACCCTCTGGGCGGTGGAATCGGCGGATATCACCCGCATCCGCATTGCCGTGCGCAATCAGGACGCGTGGTCGGCAGTGCAGACGGAATCTGGCGTGCTGGTGCTGGAGGGCGAAAATTCCTTCACGGTGGATGCGGACATTGCCGCCACGCTCCTGTCCGGGCTTAAGAGCGTGACCGCAGAGGTACTCAGCGACGATTGGAACGGCACGGACGAGGAGTGGGCAGCCTTCGGGCTGGATGACCCAGAGAGCGTTGTCACCGTGGATTTTGCGGACGGCAGCAGCCACACCCTGCGCATCGGCAGCGCCCCGCAGTACGAAAACAGCTGGCAGTACGCGCAGCTGGACGGCGATACCCGCCTGCTGTCCGTCAGCCGCGGTCTGGCGGAGGAATGCTACGTCACGCGCGGTTCGCTCCACAGCATCGAGCCGCTGACGATTCACGCCGACCGCCTGGATGAAATCACGCTGCTGAACGCGGAGGGCGAAATCACCCAGCAATGGCGCTTGAACGGCGCTATCACGAACGCGGACGCGCAAGACCGCTGGATGCTGACCACCCCGGTGTCCTACCCGGCGGACGGCACTGCCATGAACACCCTTCGCAAATCGGCAGCAAACATCCGCCTGGGCGAGTACATTGCCGACGCGACGGCGGAGAGCATCGCACGCTACGGGCTGGACACGCCCCGCCTCGTCATCCGCCTGCACCAAGCCGCCGGCACAATCGGCACAGTCGGCACGACCGGCTCATACGCTGCGACCGATTACCCGGAAGCCACGATCACCCTCGTCATCGGCGAGCAGGAAAGCGATTTGGTGGATTATGTGCTGTACGATGGCGGCATTTACCGCTGCAGCACACTGCTGCTGCGCGGCGTCATGAACGCAGACTGGCAGGAGACCATTACGCGCTATCCGGTGCTGACGGCACTTGGGAATCTTGCGTCCCTTTCGCGTGAAACGGCGGACGGCGTGGACACATGGGTCATCACACGCACCGAGCAGGTTGCCGAGAACAACGAGCTTGTCACGGACGACGAGGGGAATCAGGTCTACGATATTACGCTGACGAAAAACGGCGAATCCGCGGATTACACTGCCTTTTCCGCTGCCTACAATCAGCTGATGATGGTCACAATGTCCGGCCGCCTCCCCGACGGCTGGACTGCTGCCGATGCCCCCCACACCGTGTGGACATTCACAGATGTTGACGGCACAGTGCACACCGTCGCGCTGACCCGCTACGACGCAATGCACGATGCCGTCGCAATAGACGGCGTGGCGCTGTTCTACCTCATACAAGGCGGATTTTCGCTGGGGATATAACCGCAGGGCACACCCGCAGGCGAAATAAGAAAACTGCATTTGAAAGCAGCAGCCACCTCAGCGCAGCATGGAATCTTCCTTCCCATGCTGCGCCTATTTTTTCTGCCGCGCACCCTTGTCCATCCGTTCCAAGTATGGTACAATGCTCCTGACGACAAGCTGGACGGAGGGGGATGCTGTGCGCGAATGGCGGCAGGGCGTGCGAAAGCTGCTTCTGCTGCTGTATACGGCAGCCCTTCTCATAAGCCTCGGCTGCTTCTTATGGAACGCATCCGCCCCTGTCCGTGTCCATTCCGCTCCGAAGTGCTATCCGTCAAAAGGCGACGAATTCTCGCTTGCCCCTGTGCCGACACTTCCGGCAGATTCTATTCTGAACACCGGCGACGCTGCCGCATTGGACGCCCTGCCGGGTATCGGCCCCGTGCTGTCGGAGCGGATTATCACATACCGGGAGGAATGCGGCACGTTCGTGTACCCGGAAGATTTGCGGAACATCGATGGCATCGGAGCAGCGCTGCAAACGAAAATCATTGACTCGCTGGATGACGAATTGACGAATCCGCCGATAGCGCCAGCAGCAGAAACAGCCACCGTACCGAGAGCGACGCTTCCGCCGGATTCCATTCTGAACACCGGCGACGCTGCCGCATTGGACGCCCTGCCGGGTATCGGTACTGTGCTGTCGGAGCGGATTGTGGCATACCGGGAGGAACACGGCGCGTTCGTGTATCCGGAGGAGCTGCGGAATGTCAAGGGCATCGGCGAGAAGCGGCTGCAGGCAATTCTCGATGCGCTGGCGGGCGAAAGTGCGGAGGAAAGCGACTGACGGGTACGGGAACAGACCACACCAACACCAAACTACATCATCAGGGAGATGACTCGCATGTACCGCATCCTATTAGTCGAAGACGACGCTGCCTTGGCTGATGCCATCACGCAGGTGCTGACCGCGTGGGGACACGAGGTGCAGAAAGTCCGCGATTTCCGCCATGTGACGGAGGAGTTCGCCGAGTGGAAGCCGCAAATCGTACTGATGGATTTGATGCTCCCCTTCTTCAACGGTCATCACTGGACGCAGGAGCTGCGCCGCATCACCAGCGTGCCAATTGTCTACCTTTCCAGCGCGTCGGATAACCTCAACATCGTCATGGCGATGAACATGGGCGGCGACGACTTCATTGCCAAACCCGTTGACCCAGCTGTGCTGGCAGCAAAGGTGAATGCCGTCCTGCGCCGCGCGTATGACATGCCGGCTACGGGCAATATCCTCGCCTGCGGGGAGGCCGTGCTGGATTTGGACAGTGCCGCTCTCTCCATCCATGGGCAGAGCATCCCCTTGACACGCAATGAACTGATTATCCTCCGCACACTCATGGAGCAGCGCGGGCGCATCGTCAGCCGCGAAACACTGATGACACGTCTGTGGCAGATGGACGAGTACGTTGAGGAAAACACGCTGACCGTCAATGTCAACCGCCTGCGGAAGAAACTTAGCGCGGCGGGACTGCCGGGCTTCATCGTCACAAAGGTAGGCAGCGGGTATGCCGTGAATCAGGAGGGCAGCGTATGATTCGGCGCTATCTGCGGGAGCATTTGCCGCTGGCGGGGCTGCTGGCGCTGTTCGCGGGCACATTTGCGCTGGTGCTCTCGCTGTATCATCTGCCGACCGAACCGGTCGCGTACGCATCGGCGCTGTGCGCGGTAATGGGGCTGATTGCGCTGATTTGGGGCTTTGTGCGTTATCGCCGGGCGCATCAGGCGCGTGCGCATGTGCTGAATGCGCCGCATCTTCTGCTGGATGAACTGCCATCGCCGCGCACACTGTCTGAAGCGGATGATCAGGCGATTATGCAGCGGCTGCTGCACGACATCCGCGCCGCGCAGTCGGACTTGGCAGCCTATCGGCAGGACAGTACAGACTACTTCACCGCGTGGGTACACCAAATCAAAACGCCGCTGTCGGTGATGCGCCTGCAATTGCAGAGCGAGGACACGCCGGAGAACCGCGCCATGCTGGCTGAGCTGTTCCAAATGGAACAGTACGTCACGATGGCGTTAAGCTACGCGCGGTTGGGCAATCCGACGAAAGACCTTGTGCTGACGCGTGTGCCGCTTGACCCGGTCATTCGGCAGGCGATTCGCGACTTTGCGCCCCTGCTCATCCGCAAGAAGCTGCGCCTGCAGTACGAGCCGACCGCCGAAAGCGCCTTGACGGACAGCAAATGGCTGCTGTTCATCCTCCACCAGCTGCTGTCCAACGCCGTCAAGTACACCGACCGCGGCCACGTCAGCATCCGCGTGACCAGCGCCCCGGCGATTATCGTGGCGGACACGGGCATCGGCATTGCACCGGAGGATGTGCCGCGCGTGTTCGAGAAGGGATACACCGGCTACAACGGGCGCGGCGGGCAGAAATCCACCGGATTGGGGCTGTACCTCGTCCATCAGACCGCCGAAATGCTCCATTGCCGTGTGTCGCTGTCCTCCCGCATTGGGGAGGGCACGAGCGTCACCATTGATTTGCATCAGGAGGAATTGGGGAAGGAGTGAGGTGCTTTCATGCCGCTTTTGCCCGCTCTTCGCGCGTTTTTCACCCGCCTTTTGACTGATGCGGATGATGCGCTGTTCCCGCAGCACGTTTTCTGCCTGACTTGCGGCGCATTGTCCCTGCCGAACGCGATTTGTCCAGCTTGCCTCGCTGTTTTGGATGATTTGCGCCTGCCGAGTGATGCGCTTGCGCCGAACGCCGCCGCTGTGTGGGGCTACCACGGCATTGCGCGGCAGCTGGTGCTGATGCTCAAATACAGCGGCATCGCCGAATGCGCGCAGGTACTGGCGGACGGCATGGCATCCGCGTGTCCCTTTGCCCTGCCACCAGACACGGTTGTCACCTCCGTCCCGATGACAAAGAAGCACCTTGACGCGCGCGGCATTGACCACGGTCGACTGCTGGCAGAGGCCTTTGCGCAGCGGCGCAATTTACCCTGCCAGCCCTTGCTGATCCGCACGCGCGAAACCGCAACCCAGCAGGGGCTGAACGCCGCCCAGCGCCGGAAGAACCTGCACGGCGCGTTCGCCGCCACCGCGCGCATTTCGACCCCAGTTCTGCTGATTGACGACGTGTATACCACCGGTTCGACGACCGAAACATGTGCGGGCGCGCTTCGAGCAGCTGGCGCACCGGATGTGTTTGTGCTGACGGCGCTGGCGGTAGTGCCGGATGAAGATCATTGAAAGTACCCCCTTCAGCGTGTTCTCCCTGCGGTTGCGGGCAGATGCGTTGGAGGGGGCTTTGCTTTGCATTCCGACAATTATCGCACTGTCGTGTCTTCTTTTGGGGATACATCAGCTGTTTACACAGATTGCTTGCAAAAAAGTTGTTGCGTAATCATCTCAATGTCATTTAGGGCTCCCCCTCATAATTGCGCCAAAACCAGCCGTGTGATCTTCGGCGACCCAAAGTTTCGAAAAAAAGCGCAGTTCAAGCGCACTGTTTGCACGCGAAATAAACCTCGTTACGCAACCTTCATTCGATTGCGGGCAAGGTATAAATTCGCAAGTGCAAACAGTGTGCAGCAATGCTGATGCAGTTTTTCCCGTCCTCGGAATCGTGTTTTGCAAAAATGAAAGATTCTCTTTATCACGCAAAACACATGTTCCAC
>ULTN01001361.1_pt1 | contig 13389 bp, 16 predicted proteins | sample 1957681 | NCBI WGS metagenome assembly ULTN01 (sample SAMEA4835736, study PRJEB28245) | human gut metagenome | biome: gut microbiome; material: fecal sample | place: Denmark | collected 2008
GGCGCAGGGATTTCTCGACAAATAGGGAAGGACATGCTATAATAAAAAATTAGGAATAAAGGCAAGGGAGGGAATCGCAAATGGCAAACGGCTTTTATGCGGCGGTGTATGCTGCGGTACGCCGTATCCCTGCCGGTCGTGTCTCCACCTACGGACAAATTGCGCTGCTGGCAGGCAGTCCGCGGGCTTCCCGCATCGTGGGCGGGGCGCTGCACCGCAATCCGGACCCCACCAATACGCCCTGTCATCGTGTGGTATTCCACGATGGCAGCTTGGCACCGGGTTTTGCCTTTGGCGGAGCAGGGGCGCAGCGGGCGCTGCTGGAGGCTGAGGGAATCACCTTTCTGCCGGACGGACGGGTGGATATGTCCCGCCACCTTTGGGCGGGCGAAAACGAAATGCAGTAACAAAGCAAGGAGAGTAGTATGAGATTTTTTGCACTGACAGCAACCACCGCTGACCTGCCGGATGTACCGGATATCCATGAATCACTGACGGCAATTCAAAAATTTGTAAAAAGCGCCTCGCCAGTGGTGCTGAGCGCGCTGTGGCATATTGTGCTGGCACTTATCATTTTCTTTGTTGGGCGGTGGCTCATCGAGCATTTTTTGAGCCGCGTGGCGCTCCTGGACAACAAGACGAAAATAGACCCCGGTGTGGCAAAATTTGTGCGCTCACTGGTGCGGGTGGGGCTGTGGGCGCTGCTCATCTATATCATTGCAGATTTTCTGGGAGTGCCGACAGCGAGCTTCGTGGCGCTGCTCGGCTCCATCGGCGTAACAGTCGGTCTGGCACTGCAGGGGAGTCTTTCCAACTTTGCAGGTGGGCTGATCATCATGTTCCTGCACCCTTTTAAAACCGGCAACTACATCAAGACCGCTTCGGACATTGAAGGAACTGTGGTGGAGATCGGGCTGTTCTTCACCACACTGCGCATGGCTGACAACAAAATCATCACCATTCCCAATGGCAGTCTTTCTGCCGGGAATATCACCAACTATAATGTGCTGCCGGTACGCCGGCTTGCCACAACGGTGGGAATTGCCTACGAAGCCGATACTGCACGCGCCATCGCCCTGCTGACCGAGCTGATAAAAAGCCGCAAGCCGCTGGTAAATCCCGAAAAGGCACTGGTATATGTGAAGGAGTTGGGAGAAAGCAGCGTGGTGCTGGGACTGCACTACTGGGTAAAGACCTCAGACTATTGGGACGAGGCCTGGAGCATCAATCAGGCGATTAAAGAAACACTGGACAAAAACGGGATCTCTATTCCCTTTAACCAGCTTGATGTTCATGTAATCCGGTAAGCTGTCCCCCGTTCCGCCAATTTTGCAACACAAAGGATAAAACAAGACCCCTATGAAAATTCTGAAGCAATCTGCTATTATCGCCGCGGTGTGCGCTGCGGCGGAGCTTATCAAATATTTTCTGCCTCTTCCCATTCCTGCCAGTGTGTACGGACTTCTTTTGATGCTGGCGGCATTGCTAACGGGGGGAATCCGTCCGGAACAGATCGAAACAACGGCAGACTTCCTCATTACCATTATGCCGGTGCTGTTTGTCGCACCCACCATTGCGCTGGTGGCGCGGTTGGATCGGCTGGCATCTCTTGCCGTGCCGCTTTTGCTGGTTGCTACCATCGGAACCGTTCTGGTGATCGGCTTGAGCGGCAAAGCGGCGCAGGCGGTAGGCAAGCGGGAAGGAAAAAACCGCAGGGAGGGCAAGAGCCATGAATGACTATATTGCCTTTTCCGCCTACTTTGGCGCAGCGCTGACTCTTTTGGTCTATGTGCTTGCCAATGTCATCGGCAGGCGGCTGAACCACCCGCTGGCAAATCCCATGCTGATCTGTCTGGTGCTGATGATCGTCCTGCTGTTGGTACTGGACATTGACTATGACGCCTACAACCAAAGTGCCCAATACCTCACCTACCTGCTGACCCCTGCCACCGCCTGCCTGGCACTGCCGCTGTACCGGCAGATCCAGAAGCTGCGGGAATATCCGTTGGCAATCGTCGCCGGCATTGTGAGCGGTGTCGTGGTGAACGCCCTGTGCGTTACGGTAGTGGCGCTTCTGTTTCGACTGGGGCACAGCGACTATGTAACGCTGCTGCCGAAATCGGTGACGGGAGCAGTGGGTATGCCGCTGGCGGAGGAACTGGGCGGCATCGGCGGTATTACTATGACTGTCATCTCGGTAACAGGGCTGCTTGGCAATATGATCGGCCCGCAGGTGCTGCGGCTGTTCCGGGTGACCGACCGCGTGGCGCAGGGGGTCGCGCTGGGCTGCGGCAGCCATGCCTTTGGCACCGTACGTGCACTGGAGCTGGGGGAGGTAGAGGGTGCGATGGCAAGCCTTTCGCTGGTGATCACCGCTCTGATGACGGTGGTAATCGCCCCGCTTTTAGGCAATCTGCTTTGATATTTTGCGCTGATTATACCCATATTCTCTCTATGGTTTGTGAAAAAGTCACAATCTGTCTTTTAAGCGGTGCCGCCGCTAAAGGCGGTTGTTAATCCTTTGACAAAATATTACCCGAAAACTGCTGAATTCAACGCCATTTTGCCTTGTGCGAGATGGCGTTCTTTTTAAGCAAAAAACTCAAAACTTTGGTCATTTTTTGGGCAATGTGTCTGTCCCAACACCTTGACAAAGGCCCCATTTTTCGGTATTATTTGATAGACACTTTATCGTGAATTCACAAGGAGGCTAAAAACAAATGGAGAAACTTCTCGTTCTCTTGACTTTCCTCGGCTCCATCGTCGCGCTAATGTTCGCTCTCATCACCGCGAAGAAGGTTTTAAAGTTTGAGGAAGGCACCCCGCTGATGCAAAAAATCTCTGCATCTATCCGCGAAGGCGCTAATGCTTATCTGAAGCGCCAGTACACCATCGTAGCCATTTTCTTTGCCTGCATGTTTGTTATTCTGTGCGCCATGGCTACCTTTGGTCTGCTCACCTGGTTCGTTCCCTTTGCATTTATTACCGGCGGCTTTTTCTCCGGTCTTTCCGGCTTCATCGGCATGCGCATTGCCACCAAAGCCAACTGCCGCACCGCCAATGCCTGCCGCACCGGTTTGAACCGCGGTCTGCGTGTGGCGTTCTCCGCCGGTTCCGTTATGGGCTTTACCGTAGTCGGTCTGGGTCTTCTGGATATTTCCATCTGGTTCACTCTGCTGAAGTTTGTCTTTAAGCTGGCACCCTCTGAGATTACCAGCGCAATGCTGACCTTTGGTATGGGCGCTTCCTCCATGGCGCTGTTTGCCCGTGTCGGCGGTGGTATCTACCCCAAGGCTGCCGATGTCGGCGCTGACCTGGTAGGTAAGGTAGAAGCCGGTATCCCCGAGGACGACCCCCGCAATCCCGCCGTTATTGCCGATAATGTAGGCGACAATGTAGGCGACGTTGCCGGTATGGGCGCAGACCTTTATGAGAGCTATGTCGGCTCCATCATCTCTGCCTCTGCACTGGGTGTTGCTGCTTTCGGCGGTGAGCTGAAGGCAATGGCACTGCCTATGATCATGGCTGCGTTGGGCATTCTTGCCTCCATCATCGGTACCTTCTTTGTGCGCACCGGTGAGTCCACCGACCAGCGCACTCTGCTTTCTGCACTGCGCCGCGGCACCAACCTGAGTGCCCTGCTGATTGCTGTTGCCGCTTTCTTCCTGGTTCGCGGCGTTCTGGGTGTTGAATACACCGGTATCTACTTTGCGATTCTTGCCGGTCTGGTTGCCGGCGTGCTCATCGGTGCTTCCACCGAATACTTCACCAGTGATACCTATAAGCCCACGCAGGGGCTTGCCGATACTGCACTGACCGGCTCTGCCACCATCATGATCGGCGGTCTGGGTCTGGGTATGCTTTCCACCATTCTGCCCATCGTTATTGTTGCCGTGTGCATTCTGATTGCCTATTATGTTTCCGGCGGCAGCAGCTCCACCGCTATGGGTCTTTACGGCATTGCGCTTGCTGCGGTAGGTATGCTGGCTACCCTTGGTATCACTCTGGCAACCGATGCCTATGGTCCTGTTGCTGATAACGCCGGCGGCATCGCCGAAATGGCAGGTTTGGAGCCTGAGGTTCGCGAGCGTACCGATGCACTGGATTCTCTGGGCAACACCACTGCCGCTACCGGCAAGGGCTTCGCCATCGGCTCTGCTGCGCTGACTGCTCTGGCGCTGATTGCTTCCTACATTGAGAAGGTTCAGGAGGTCGGTGCTGCCGTTACCTTCAATGACTTCTCGGTGATGACTCCCGTTGTTCTGGTTGGTCTGTTCATTGGTGCCTGCCTGCCCTTTGTATTCGCAGCACTCACCATGCAGTCCGTTGGTCGTGCGGCGCAGTCCGTCGTGGTCGAGGTTCGCCGTCAGTTCAAGGAGATCGTCGGCTTGATGGACGGCAAGGCTGATGCGGACTATGCTCGCTGCGTTGATCTGTGCACCAAGGCCTCTCTGCACGAGATGATCCTGCCCACCGTTGTCGGCATTGTAACTCCCATCGTAGTCGGTATGATCCTCGGCTACAAGGGCGTTGTGGGTATGCTGGCGGGTGCTACCGTTTCCGGCTTCCTGCTCGCCATCTTCATGGCAAACTCCGGCGGTGCCTGGGATAATGCCAAGAAGTACATCGAGAGCGGCGTACACGGCGGCAAGGGCAGTGATGCCCACAAGGCTGCTGTCGTAGGCGATACCGTAGGCGATCCCTTCAAGGATACCTCCGGTCCCGCAATCAACATTCTCATCAAGCTGCTGTCGATGGTTTCCATCGTATTTGCCGCGCTGGTAGTTAACTTCTCTATCATTAAGTAAGAGAACAACGATAAACTGAAAATTTCCCCGCAGGCTTTTGAGTCTGCGGGGATTTTTTTACATGGCTGCAATAAATTCCCCTTCTTTTGACACTATATTGATGAAGAATATTCCAAAGGAGAATTTTATATGAAAATCAAAACGCTCATTGCATTGATGCTGTGCTGCCTGCTGGCGGCAGGGCTGGCGGCGTGCGGCGAAACGCCTGCCCCCACGCCCGACCCCGACCCCGATCCCGATTCCGGTTCGGCAATCGGCGGGAACACCCAGATCCCGAACCCGAGAGTCCCCTATGAAAATGACGAGTTCCCCGATTTTAAGCTGGTCGGCTACCCCGACCGGGACGGCATGAAGCCCACCGGGTTCTGTCTCATCGGCGGCACCATCGGGGAGATCTCCTATGAAACCGCCACCCTGCGCTGCGCCGCCGATACCGGCGAGGGCGAGGATCTTTCCGGCGTTTACTACCCCGATGCCGAGGAGAGCGAGCTTTCGGTGGGGCACAGCTATTGCAACGGCATTATCACCGTCACCGTGAAGGAGCACAGCGAGGGCACCGTGGCGCTGTGGAAAAGCTGCGAGGGGGATTTTGTCTATTCCCTGTGGCTGCCCGGCCAAACCGGTGACGCCGCAAAGGCGCTGGTGAAGGAATTTGCCGCCGGGGTGTATGCCGTAATGCCCGGCGGGGAGACCCCGATCGGCCATGTGCTGGGCACCGAAAAGGAGCTGACCCGCTGGCGGGAGGTCATTCATGCCGGTAACATTGCCAAGGTGACCGCCAAGGATCACACCATGACTGAGCCGACGGAACTGCCCACTGAAACTGCCGATCGAATGATAAAGGCACTAGCGGACAGCGAAAGTGCGCTGAAACTCTTTGAAAAGCCGGAAAACCCCGCTACGGGCGGCGCACTGAACCTGACCGCCTATGACGCGGAGGGAAATGTGCTGTTTACCGCCTGCTATAATGGCTGGCTGGTGGTGACCTTTGGACAGGAAACGGCCAATTACATCTTTGATGCCGGCGACTGCGGACTGGAGAGCGGTCTTGCCATCGAATAGCCTGCAACATATGAAAAAGCCCTGATCCTCATCGGATCGGGGCATTTTTTCATTTGGGATTCATTCGGCGGCTTCAGCTTCTGCCACCCGACGTTGGATATAATCCCTGACTTCGTCCTTGGGGATCTCCAGCGCTACGGAAAGCTCGCCGTGCAAAAGCTCCTCCGCCAGCTTCATATAGCGGTCGTCCAGTTGGCTGACACGTCGTCCCGCAGCTTCTGCCTCCCGCTTTTTATGATACACCGATTTGATGATCTCGACCAGATCGGTGGTACTGTGGGTGCCGATGATGCTGCGATAGTGCTCTGAAAGCTCCTGCAAACGACCGGTGTGGAATGGCTCCACGCTGATGGTTGGAATCAAGGCAACCAGCTCCTCCGCCTCCTCACGGCTCATTACAGGCCGCATAAAGACCTTGGGCTGCTCCACGGGACAATAGATCGTGCCGTTTTGGAACAGCGGACGCAGAACATAATATTTCGTCCCGCGCGGCATTCCGGGCAGATTCGGCGTGGTATAGTCCATAACCTCACAGACGCCGGTATTGCCGTACATGATCTTTGTTCCTTTTGCAAACACTTTAGTGCCCTCCTCCTCTTTTACTATATATAGTATAGCACATTTCGGCACAGAATGTAAGGGGGAAATTGCGAAAGACAGCGAAACCCGCCCTTTGAAAGCTCAAAAGGCGGGTTCGGGCGAGAAAATGTCGTTTTACTCGGTAGTGTAATTATCAAAGTAGCCTTGAATGTAAATGATGGGAGTCCCTTTATCGCCGCTGCCGCTGGTCAGATCGCACAGGGAGCCGATCAGATCGGTGAGGTTGCGGGGGGTCGTACCCTCTGAGACCATCTGACCCACCAAACTGGTGGCGTCTTTTTCCTTAATGCGGCGGCTGACTGCCTCCTGCAGGGCAGAACCGGAAAGATCGCCGAAATCGTGATCGGCAAGGTACTTAAGCTTCAACTCATTGGGGGTGCCAATGAGTCCCTTGGTGTAGCCGGGGGCAACAACCGGATCGGCAAGCTCCCAGATCTTGCCTGCCGGATCCTTAAAGGCACCATCGCCATAAACCATTGCTTCAATACAGCGCCCGGTGGCTTCACTCATCATCTGACCAATGCGCTCTGCGACCAGCATGGCGTCACGGGGGAACAGCTTAACGCGGTTTTCGTCCGCCTTATTGGAGCCGAGCAAACCGTACTGGGGGTTGTAGCCGCTGCCCTCCACAGGAGCGGTCATCAGATCGTCCAGCCCCAGTACTGTGCGGGCGGCGGCAGCCTGCAGCAAACGTTTGCTGCGGACGCGGGTGTGAATATCACAGGTGATAACGGTATCGGTATAGTCCAGAATCGTCTGCACGCGGTTGGCAAAGATGACCTCGACCTCGGCGCCGGCTTCCCGAATGAGATTGGAGTAGTAATCTACATAGTCCACGCCGGTGAAGGGGTGAACCACCGACCCGAATTCGGTTCGAAAACGCTCCAGCGAAAGGACATCTTTCCATGGGTCAATCCCCTTTTCGTCCAGAAGGTCCATACTGATAAGGTGATTGCCAACCTCATCGGATGGATAACTGAGCATGAGAACGACTTTTTCGCAGCCTGCAGCAATGCCGGACAGCAGCACTGAGAAACGGTTGCGGCTGAGAATGGGAAAGGTGACGCCTACGGTCTTGCCTCCGGTGCGTGCTCTGACATCGGCAGCGATCTGCTCCACCGTGGCATAGTTCCCCTGTGTGCGGGCAACCACCGATTCGGTGATGGCGACGACATCTTTATCGTGCGGTTCCACGCCGTTTTCCTTCAGCGCCTTCAAAACGGTATCCACCGTGCCCTTTACAACATCGTCACCCTCCCGAAAAATGGGAGCACGCACCCCGCGGACGACCGTACCAAACATTCTGCTCATGGCATTATTCTCCTTTACCGTCATTTATTCCAATCAAAAATAAGAACTTGCTTTTTGCAACATTCCCAGTATAATAGAAGTATACATATAAGTAAAGTATATATTTCTAATGTGAAACATAAGTAAAACAGATGTGAAAGGAATTCCTCTCTATGGCAGTCAAATTGGAGCTTTACCGCATTTTTCGCACGGTGGCAGAGGAGGAAAGCATCTCCGCCGCCGCCAAGACGCTGTTCATTTCGCAATCGGCGGTCAGCCAGTCCATTCATCAGCTGGAAGAGCAGCTGCAGGTACGGCTGTTTTCCCGTCAGCCACGCGGCGTGACCCTGACCGGTGAGGGGCGGGTGCTGTATGACTATGTGCGCAGCGCCATCAGTCTGATCGAAACGGGAGAGGAAAAGCTGCAGCAGACGCGCGAACTGATGATGGGTGAGCTGGTCATCGGGGCAAGCGACACTGTAACCCGCAGCCTGCTGCTTCCCTATTTGCAGCAGTTTCATCGGGCGTACCCTGCTATCCGGCTGAAGGTGCTGAACGGCACCAGCTATGAGGCGCTGCAGATGCTGCGCGCGGGGCAGGTGGATCTTGCCTTTGCCAGCACCCCGCAGGAGACCGGCAACCTGCGAATGTGTCGTTGCATGGCACTTCATAATGTGTTTGTGGTGGGACGAGACTATCCCTGTGAATCTGACCGTGCCTATACGCTGGCGGAGCTTTCCCACTTCCCGCTGATGCTGCTGGAGCGTAAATCCAGCGCACGGCGCTTTTTGGAGCGCTTCTTTGCCCGCAACGGCATCACCCTAAAGCCGGAGATCGAACTGTGCAGCCATGAACTGCTGGTCGATCTTGCCGCCATTGGTCTAGGGGTGGCGTGCGTAACACGCGAATTCGCCCTGCCATCGCTGGAGGCGGGGACGATCCGTGAGCTGCGGACGGTGCCGGAGATCCCCGAACGGAGCCTTTCGGTGTGCACTCTGCAGGACGTGGCGCCCAGCCCCGCGGCAGAGGAATTTTTGCGGTTCTGGGCATGATAAAATCCCACGGTTTGCCGATCTGTCTACCGTGGGATCTTTCTCTTTTTATGTGGCGTACAGCACCGCCGTCACAGCACCCAGCAGGGCGCCTGCCGCCACCTGCAATGGGGTATGCCCCAACAGCTCCTCCAGCATTTCCTCCGGTGGGGCGTCATTCCGCTCCAACAGCAGCTCATTAATGGTGCGGGCGTGCTTCCCTGCCTGCCAGCGAACGCCCATGGCATCGTGCATGACAATAATGGCAAGCACCGTACTGACAGCGAATGCACCGGAAGTCGCTCCATACCGCAGCAGGGCGGCCGTTGCCAGCGCCACAACGGTGGCAGCGTGACCGCTCGGCATTCCGCCGTCGCCGGTCAGCCGGTGCCAATCCAGCCGGTGATGGGCAAGAAGCTCGATAAACAGCTTGCAAAGCTGCGCCGCCGCCCATGCCAGCACAGCCGACATCAGGCAGGTATTGCGCCAAAATGCAGCGATAGGCTCTCCCCCCATCTTCTATCCTATATCACAATACCGCCGTTCGGGCTTAAAACCTGTCCGGTGAAGTAGTGTGCGTCCTCCCCTGCCAAAAATGCGATGGCTGCCGCCGCTTCCTCCGGCGTACCCATGCGCCCCAAGGGAATCTCCTCCTCCAGCAGCCGGCGCTCCTCGGCGGTCAGGTGGGCATTCATTTCGGTATCGATCGCACCGGGGGCAACACAGTTGACGGTAATGCCGCTGGGCGCCAACTCCTTTGCCAGCGCCTGTGTAAAACCGATGACCGCCGCCTTGGAGGCGGAATAATGCACCTCGCAGGAGGCGCCGCACAGCCCCCAGATGGAGGAAACATTGATAATGGTACCACTGTGCTGCTGTACCAAATAGGGAACCGCCGCACGGCAGCAGTGATAGATTCCATCGACATTGGCAGCGAACATTTTCCGCCAGTCCTCCGGCGTAATGTCTGTAAACAGCTTGATTTGAGAAATGCCGGCATTATTGACCAGAATGTCCAAATGCCCATATTCTCTTACCGCAAAGTCGATAAGAGCTTTTGCCTCATCAGGCTTGGTAATATCCGCCCCAAAGGTGCACGCTTCGTAACCGCTGTTCCACAGTTCCTCACACAGGTTTTCCGCTCTTTGTTTCCCACAGCAGTAGCCCAGCACCACATAGCAGCCCTGTGCCGCCAGACGGCGTGCCGCAGCAGCGCCAATCCCGCCAGACGCGCCGGTAATAACCGCAACCTTGCTCATGATATCTCCCTCCGGTGTCAGCTCCGCAGTGCCGCCGTATCCCTGCGCCCTGCAGAAATTTCTACTGATGATAATAGCAAATTTACCCTCCGCTGGCAAGTCCCCTTAACGGCGGGGCTGGTCGGTCAGCGGCAAATCGTACAGGTCAGCATAGCTTTCGGTCTCCTCCTGCGTGCAGGGCGGCACCGGCTCCAAACCGGTTGCCTCGGTACCGCTTACCACGTCGTGCGGCAGGTACAGCGGTCGTCCCGTCACCGGATCGATGGGTCCCAATACAGGTCGTTCCATGGTCAATCCCCCTTTCATGGGGATAGTATCACCCACAGGGAGGAAGCTATACGGTGGGAATCGCCTCTTTTTATAAAGAACACCCCCACATGGCTCATCTGCCAACGCAGGGGTGCTGCTTTGCAAAAATTATTTTTTGTCGTGGAAGAACAGCGGGATCTTTTCGAGATAGATAATATCGGTACGGTCTGCGGCATCGCCCTCCGCCAGCACCGCGGCACGGGCAACCACCTCGCCGCCGGATTCCTTCACCAGCTTTTCAATGGCCTCCAGACTGCTTCCGGTAGAAATCACATCATCGATCACCGCAACCTTTTTCCCTTTGATAAATGCGGCATCATGCTCATCGACTACCAGAATCTGTTCCTTGCCCATATTGGTAATGGAGTTGACGGTAGTAATGATAGGATTGCGCATATAGCCCTTTACCGACTTACGGGCAATAACATAGCGGGGCATCTTCATCACCTTCGCCATCTCATAGATCAGCGGAATGCTCTTTGCCTCGGCAGTCACCAGCACCTCGGTCTCGGGGGGGAGCTTGGCAGCCAACGCACGGGCACAAGGCTCTACCACCTCGGTATCGCCAAAAATAACAAAGCCCGCAATGGACATATTTTCATTGATCGGGACAATGGGAAGACTGCGTTTTACACCTGCAACGGTAATGTCATAGAATTCCTGCATGGGAATCCTCCTTTTTTGAGATAATTGGGCAAACTTGCCTCTAACTTATTTATTATAGCATATTTTTGCTATCTTGGATATAGATTTTTTGACATTTAATCATAAGCGTTACTTATATCTGTTTTCAAGTATTTGCATTTCCCGCATTGTATGCTACAATAGAATAAATAGAACAAAAAACGGCGGTTTCCCCGCCAATACTTAAAAAGGAGTATCTGTTAACCCCATGGAACTTATCCCCTTTACCAGTAAGGATCTTACGACCTTTGTAGAAATGAGCTGCGATATGTACGATTCTCCGGCAGTGGCACACCCTGTGGATAAAAATGTTTTTATTTCCACCTTCCGTGCCTGTCTTGCCGGCAACCAGCATATTGACGGCCGCATGATCGTGGAAAACGGTCATATTTTGGGCTATCTGCTGCTGGCTCACAGCTTTTCCAGCGAGTTGGGTGCGCCCATTGTTATGATCGAGGAGCTGTATCTTATTCCGGAAGCGCGCGGTCAGCACATCGGGCGATCCATTTTGGAGGCGCTCTCCAGCCATTATCATGATAAGGTCGGAGCCTTGAAGCTGGAATGCACTCCGGAAAATCAAGTCGCCATGCGGCTATATCAATCACTGGGCTTTCAGGCGCTGCCCTACACCGCCATGGTATGGGAGCTGCCCAACACCTAACATCGAAGGAGCCTTGCCGACATGAAACACATTTTCGTCATCAATCCTACCGCCGGCAAATCTAATGCGGCAGACAACCTGCAGCCTCATCTGCGCGCCCTTTTTGCCGGGCGAGAGAATGAGCTGGAAATTTATCTGACCACCGGCGCGGGAGACGCCACCCGCTTTGTTCGGGAACGCTGTGCCTCCTCCAATGGGGAGCATCTGCGCTTTTACAGCTGCGGCGGCGATGGCACCATGAACGAGGTGCTTCAGGGGCTTGCCGGCTGCGCCAATGTTGCCATGGGGATTGTGCCCTGTGGCTCCGGCAACGACTTTGTGCGCAGCTTTCCGGACTGCCCCTTTACCGATCTGGAAGCACAGATCACCGCCGATGAGCACCCCATCGACCTCATACGCTTTAATGATCAGTGGTCTGCCAACCTGTGCAGTGCTGGGCTGGACTCTGATGTCTGTAAAAATATGATTCATTACAAGCGACTGCCCTTTGTCTCCGGCAGCGGCGCCTATATCCTTTCCCTTATCGCAGCTTTTTTCAGTCCTATGGGTAAGCAGGCGCACTTTGTCCTTGATGACGGGCGCACCTTTGATGAAAATGTACTGATGATGGTCATGTCCAATGGCGGATTTTACGGCGGTGGCTGGAAGGGTGCGCCCAAATTCAATGTGGAGGACGGATTGATGGATCTTTGCATTGTGCGAAAGATCAGCCGTCTGCGCATGATAAAAATCATCGGCAAATATCAAAAAGGGCTGCATGTGGACGATCCTTCCATGCAGGATTGTGTCATTTACACCCGCTGCCGCAGCCTGACCATCGACTTCGATAAGCCGACCACGCTGAACGCCGATGGTGAGGTAACCGAGAGCACCCATGTGGAAGCCTCCATTGTACCGTTGGCACTGCCGTTCATCATGCCCAAGGCAAAATAAACTCCCCCTGCATCAAAATGACCGTCCGAGCAGTCTCGGACGGTTATTTTTAATGGCTGTGATTCCGGTGCACCTGACAGATTCTGTGAGAAGATATGCCGCTGTGATCATCTGTAGAACAAATTGTTATCCGCTTCTCCCTCAAAATTCCGGCCCTCTGTTATTGCTCTGCGGCTTTATCATGCGGAAGGCTTCATACAGCTTGCGGGTCTTATTCAGGCTTGCCAGCAGCATAATGGTAACAACCACCATGCCAAGGAGAAGCAGTACGCCCACAACCGGCACCCAAGAAAGTGCCACCGCCACAATATTCAAAATGGCGCAAACTCTCCAGCTTCGCATACTTCCCGATGCGGCAATTTCCACCGAATTGTTATTTTCAATATCTTCAAAGCCCTTGATGACCAGCCATGTGGCATAGTATGTCACTCCTGCCGCCACCAGTTCCAGCAGCGAAGCGACCCAGCCGCCGTCAATCCCCAGCAGCTTCATCAGCCAATAGGCAATGCCATATGCTGTCAGCACCAACAGCCACGGCGCTGCGGTGGTATAGCGCCGGCTTTCCTCCCGCAGCTCCCTTGTCCCCAGATACAGCAGCATAAAGCCGATAAAATCCGGCAACAGATTGATAACATGGGTATCGTCCAACTTAAAGCTCAGGTTTAAGAACACAAACAAAAACCCGATAAAGATCTTGCTCATTGGCCATGCCTCCTATGGACAGAATAAGTGCAGCGAGGCAGAAGCCGCCC
>ULTN01028975.1_pt1 | contig 13382 bp, 13 predicted proteins | sample 1957681 | NCBI WGS metagenome assembly ULTN01 (sample SAMEA4835736, study PRJEB28245) | human gut metagenome | biome: gut microbiome; material: fecal sample | place: Denmark | collected 2008
CTCCTATATTGAAAATGCAATCTACATTAATGTGAAAAATCCTTACCGGTTGGACGCGAATATGGAAACGATCGAGCAGACCTACGGTGTGAAGGCGCAATTAAACCAACAGCTCGCATCCTACTATCTGCAGGGCGACACCGGAAATGATACATACATTATTCTTCTGATGTTCCTGCTTTTGTCGTTCGTGATCGCAGTCATCGGAGTTGGAATCATCCGGACAACGATCCAGTTGAATACGATGGAACAGATCAAAGATTATGGAATCCTGCGTTGTATCGGAGCAACACAGGGACAGTTAAAAAGTGTGATATTCCGAATGGGATGCATGCAGGAGCTGCTTGGAATCCTTGGTGGAGTCGTGATTGGATTCCCAATTGCATATCTGGTTGGCTTATCCATGAATATCAAGGTTCGCCCGCATGTGCTTCCATTTCTGTATGTGCTGATTGTCTTTATCGGAGATCTGTTCTTCGTTATGGATGAGAATGGAAAACTCGTAAAGAAGATTTCGCCGATCGAGGCGGTGCGCGGGCAGACAAGCGGAACACGGAAGGTTAAGGCACGTAAGCAAAGCATTTTCGGAAAGATCTTCGGCGTGCAGGGCGATTATGCATACAAGAATCTGATGAGCAATAAGCGTCGGTTCTTAAAGACGATTGCAACATTTGCGTTATCAATCGCGGCATTTATCACGATCGCGACAATCTTCACTTCGTTTGTACAGATGCAGAAGCAGATTGCACCTTCTTACGGAGAGTATCAGGTGTATTTCTTCAACGAGGCAAATGATGAAGAGACCATAGATGCAGTGAAATCAGTACTCCCAAACGAAGAGACACTCACAGACATTGCACAGAACAAAGAAGTGAAGGACGTGAAAGCAGTATATGCAGCGACTATGAAGGCTGCGGACTTCGAAGAATTCCGGACACATTTCACAGAGGATTTCCGGCAGGAAACGTTGGAGGGGCAGATCGTTGAACGGTTGGAAACAGGTGAGAAATATAAAGACAGTGCATCACCGGTGGACCGTGTGAGCGTGATTGGATACGGAGAGGACGAGTATCAGGAATATGCATCGTATCTGGTCGAAGGAACGCTGGATGTCGATGAGAACGGAATTGTGCTTGTACAGAATGTGGAAGCAACGTTGGATGAAGGCATGGATGATGAATCCTATGATGCGATTGATCTGATTGCATCAACGGTGGAATATCCGGCGACGGATTATAAGCTTGGTGACACGATCGAGCTGAAATGGGGAAATGAGAAGAAAACATATGAGATTCAGGGCATTGTCCGGATAGATAAGGACAAATTGCAGACAAAAGGATTTGTAAAGTGTATTGTACCACTGGCAAATTATTTCCGGATGACCGGACTTGAAAAATCGGATTCCACAGGTGTGAAATGTAAGCTTCGTTCGGACAATATCTCCGCTTCGCTGACATCGAAGCTGGTGAACGTGCTGGATAACTCAATGGGAGATTACTCGTATCCGGATGCCATTTATTCCGGGGCATTGTTTAGTACATCCATCAGCGCAATCAAATATATTCTTGCATTTGTGATTGTGATTTTATGTGTGAGTTCTCTGAATATCATCAATACGACAGCGAGCAATCTTTATCTGCGGCGACAGGAATTCGCACAGCTTCGCGCAATCGGCGTATCGGTGCGGGAGCTTCGGAAGATGGTAATGCTCGAAGGTGTGATCTCCGTTATCTGTGCGAATATCGTTGGCGATGTGCTGGGCTTTGCGGTTATGATGCCACTTGCGAAAGCAACGCTGGTGTTGTTCATGGTGAAACTTACTTTCCCGATTATCGGTGCGGTAATTGGATTTGTACTATCTGTACTTGTAATGTGTGGATCCATCTATATACCGATGAAGCGGATGTCAAACCAGATCGCGGATGATCTGAACGCAGCCGGGGATTGATTTGGAGTTTGGTTGAAGCTGGATTTAGACAGGATTGGGACTGAATTGGGGCAAAAAGCCAAAATAGAGGAAAATCCCCCAATGCAAAGAAGAAAGAAGCAAGCTGGATTGGGGAAAAAGCTGAAAAACAGAATATTTGCTCCAACGGGAAGAAGGAAGAAGCAAGCTGGATTGGGGCAAAAAGCCCAAATAGAGGAAAATTCTCCAAAGCCAAGAAGGGAGAAGCAAGCCAGATTGGGGGAAAAGTTGAAAAAAAGAATATTTGCTCCAACAGGCAGAAGAGACAAGCAAGCTGAATTGGGGGAAAAGTTGAAAAAAAGAATATTTGCTCCAACAGGCAGAAGAGACAAGCAAGCTGAATTGGGGGAAAAGTTGAAAAAAAGAATATTTGCTCCAACAGGCAGAAGAGATAAGCAAGCTGGATTGGGGGAAAAGTTGAAAAAAAGAATATTTGCTCCAACGGGAAGAAAAGAGAAGCAAGCTGAATTGGGGCAAAAAGATGAAAAACAGAATATTTGCTCCAATGGGAAGAAAAGAGAGGCGAGCAGGATTGGAGCAAAAGAGTCGAAAAGAGGAACGTTACTCCAACGGGCAGAAGAGACAAGTAAGCTGGATTGGGGGAAAGAGATAGAAAACAGGATATTTGCTCCAACAGGAAGAAAAGAAGAGAAAAACAGGTAGGAGTAAAGAAACAGAAAAAAGAAGAATTGCTCCAACAGAAAGAAATAAAATAACAAAAATAAAGATATCAGGAGGGAAATCAACATGGATATTGTAAAGATGGAACATGTCACGAAGATATATGGAAGCGGAGACACACGGGTTTGGGCGCTCGATGATGTGAATCTGACCGTGCAAAAAGGAGAAAGTCTGGCAGTGGTCGGAGCGTCTGGCTCCGGCAAGTCCACACTGCTGCATGTCATGGGCGGTGTCGACACGGTTACGAATGGAAAAGTAATCGTGGACGACCGGGATATCACAACATTGAAGGATGAGGAAATGTCGGTGTTCCGCCGGAGAAAAATCGGATTTGTATTTCAGTCGTATCATCTGATTCCAGTTCTGACTGTGGAGGAGAATATTCAGATGCCGATTCTGTTGGATCATAAGAAACCGGATCGGGAGTACATCGACCATGTCATTGAGATGCTTGGTTTGAAAGACAGACGGAAGCATCTGCCAAACCAGTTGTCCGGCGGACAGCAACAGCGCGCGGCAATCGCGCGGGCACTTGCAAACCGCCCGTCTCTGATTCTTGCCGATGAGCCGACCGGAGCACTTGATTCTACAAATGGAAATGAAGTTATGGCGCTGCTGCAGGACTCTGTAAAGAAGCTGAATCAGACCCTTGTGCTGATCACACATAACATCGATCTTGCCAGAGAGGCAGACCGCATCGTGCGGATCACAGATGGTAAGCTGACCGAGGAGTGAGCAGGAAAACGATAGGTTGTTAGAAAGACGGACTTAGATAGGTGAAGAGAACTTTGTGAGATGCCTAAAAGACAGGGAAAAACAGGGCAGAATTAAAGGAGAGAAAATGATGGCAAATAAGTCAGGATGGAAAAATCAACAAAGCAAACATCAAAGAAGAAATCACCATTTAAGAGAGATTATCCTTGCTATTCTGGTGGTTTTGAGTGTAGCTGCAACTGTATGTCCGTATTCCGCACAGGCGGCGACACCGAAGGTATTGGTTTCCGGTTACAAAGTATCAGCCGCGACGATCTATTCCGGAGATAATTTTAATCTGACTCTGGAGATTCTGAATACTTCCAAGAACAAAGTCAAAAATATGAAAGTGACAGTCGCTTCGGAAGGTGGCGAGATCATCCCGGTTACTGGAACAGGAAGTGCTTATGTGGCAGAGATTGCTGGAAATGAAACCAGTGAGCAGACATTTTCCATGCAGGCGGCAGCGGGACTTGCAGAGAAGACGTACAAGCTTTCTGTGAAGATGGGGTACGAGAATACTTCCGGCGAGGCATTTGAGATGGAGGATACGTTGTATCTGCCAGTATATCTGAAGCAGCGCATATCTGTGACAGATGTTATGACAGATGATGCGAAGGTCGGTGACGAGGTGGAGATTACCGCGCAGGTCAACAACCTCGGCGAGGGCATGCTCTACAATGTAAATGCCCGCGTGGAAGGAAAACACGTGGAGAAGCAGGAGACATACATCGGCAATATTGACACAGGAAAAAGCGGCAACGTAGATCTTCTGGCAAAGGCAGTCATGGTAACTGATTTTGAAGAGATGGCAAAACCGGAGGATTGGATCATTGTGACCTACGAAGACTGGAATGGCAATAAGCACGAAGAAAAAGTGGATGTATCCTTCTACATTGAGACGGTCGATTACGAAGATCTGGAAGTCTTGAAGGAAGCACCAGAGAAGACCGGTCCTGCCACATGGCAGATCATCCTGATCTGCGTCTGTGTACTTGCAGTTGGCGTATTCGTGGGTGTAACCATTAATAAAAAACGTTCACGATAAGGTGAAATGGAGAAATCGCAAATCCCCAAAAGTGTAAATTGAGTTGTTCAGAAATACATATTCTAAAGCAGACCATTGAAGCACGCTGGCACTTAGCGAACGGCAAACTTGTTTGACGTGAGTTTAGTACCATTGCGTGATGAAGTGAGCGAGAGGAGAGCGCATATGAACCATAGGTTCATATTTAGGATGCGCTCGACGATTTACCGCCGAACGAAAGTGAGGGGGTGCTACCCGTGCGTGTCTGCATAGAATTGTATTTCTGAACAACTCACGATAAACTATATGGATTTGCGAAAAGGAGGAATCCATGAAATTTATCATGCATTTAACAATTCAAAATATCAAGCGTAGAAGGGTGCGAACCATCCTGACTCTCCTTGGCGTGATGATCGGTGTGGTAGCAGTTGTCTCTTTGCTGTCGCTCGGAATGGGCGTGAAGCGGGAACTCCTGCAAGGCTATGGTGATGATGCTTCGATTCGGCAGATCACCGTGCAGACACCGGAGAACAACCAGAACAAGAAAATGCTTCTGACCGACCATACCATAGAGAAGCTTGCAAAGCTCGACAAGGTTGCGAATGTCTATCCGCGCTATGAAGTATTTACGAATATTCAGGTCGGTCAATATACCGCGTATACGAATCTGGTTGGTATCCCATCGGAGCAGTTATCCGCAATCGCGCTGACCGATACATCCAGCCTGTCGGAGCATGCGCGGAAACCAGAGCTGGTGATCGGAAATGCGATGGGTTACATGTTCTTCCACGAAGGATCTATGACCAGCTACCAAGACGGAAAAGGCGACCTGAACGCATGGATTGGCGAGAAGGCGAAGGTTTCACTGGGACTTGATGAAAATGAAATCACAGATCGGCTGACGATCGCGGGAGTGATGCAGGGGGACGCAGACGAGTTCAGTGAGCAGTCGCAGAGCATTTATTGCGATATTGATGTGCTGCGCGCATATCTGAAGAAACATGCAGCACAGGGAAATGTGCTTGGACAGCCACTCGACAAGAACGGAAATGCATACACCTCGTGGGTGTATTCAAGCGTGGTTGTCGAAGTCGGTAAGATGGAAGACGTTGAGTTTGTTGTCAAGAAATTACAGGATATGGGATATCAGACAACGAATATGAAGGAGTACCGTGATACAGCGATGCGTACAGTACGAATGCTGGAGTTGTTGCTGGGTGGCATCGGACTTATTTCGTTCCTTGTTGCGGCAATCGGTATCAGCAACACAATGACAACCGCTGTTTATGACCGGGTTGCGGAGATTGGAACCTTGAACGTACTCGGCTGTGAGAAGCGGGAATTGATGGCAATGATCTTGCTGGAAGCAGGTATCTACGGACTTGTTGGTGGTGCGTGTGGCGTGGTATTGTCACTGCTTTTTGGGAAGATTATCAACCGAATCGCAGTATCTGCATTGCTTTTAGAAGCAGGTACGAAGATTGCTGTGATTACGCCAAAGCTTGCATTATCAGCAGTCGGAATGGCGATGCTGCTTGGAACAATTGCAGGTTATTTTCCATCACGATGGGCGGCAAAGCTTTCACCGCTTACAGCGATGCGGAGAGATTGATAAATAAGAGATGTGACGTATCATCTGAAATGGTGGTGCGTCTTTTTCATATTGATGGTATAATAAGCGTAAGAATACCAAGTAATATAGAAGGAATCGGTGATTATGGCACATAAGATATTGATGGTGGAGGACGATTTTGCCCTCGCAATGGGAACGGAATATGCGCTTACTTCGGAAGGCTATGCGGTGACAACCGCAGGAAATCTGGCACAGGCGCGTGAGAAATTCGACGATAGCATCGACCTTGTGCTGTTGGATGTGATGCTGTCGGATGGAACTGGATTTGAGTTTTGCAAGGAACTTCGGGAGAAGAACAGCGATGTCCCGATTATATTTCTGACGGCGGTTGCAGAGGAAGCAAATATTGTTCAAGGGCTGGAGCTTGGGGCGGATGATTATGTGACGAAACCGTATCGCGTGAAGGAATTGCTGGCGCGGGTAGCAGTGAATATTCGGCGTTATACGCAGGCACAGCAGACGAGCCAAGAAAATAGCAATCGTGTTGTGACGTTTGGAAATACAATCTTCGATGGGGAAGCATTTGTTCTCACACAGCATGGGGAGAAGCTTGATTGTACGACGAGTGAGCTGCGTTTGCTGCGGTTTTTATTGCAGCATCGTGGACTGGTGATCAGTCGGAGTGCGATCATGGAACAGCTCTATGATATTGATGGAGAGTTTTTCGAGGACAATACACTTTCGGTCTATATCAAACGGCTTCGACAGAAATTAGGGGAAGATGGAGCTTATATTGAGACTGTGCGTGGAATGGGGTACCGGTTCCGGAAGTGATAGCGATGCACAAATAACGTGGGTTATCGGTTCGGAAGCGATTGTAAAAATATAAATATGCAGGCAAAAAGTTACGAACTACAACAATTTCATAAACGATTTTTCATATACGGCGGAATTGCGTACCTTGTCTACGCTGTTTTTGCTGCATTGGTTTTGTGGCTGCGTGGCTGGCAGTTGTGGGTGACATTGTTGCTTGGCTGTCTGCTGCTTGGAAGTGCTTACGTGGCAGGGCGTCGTTCAATCGGTACTATGAGCCGGGAGCTACGGGCAATCGTAGATATTATGAACCAGATTCTCGAAGCACCGGAACAGGTTCCGGCAGAACCATATAAGCAGGGCGAACTTGGAGAATTATATACGAATCTGTACAAGCTGGTGCAGGCGTTAAAGGAGAGTAACCGCAAGGAGCAAGAGGAGAAGATCTTTCTGAGGGATATCATGTCGGATATTTCCCATCAGCTGAAAACACCGCTTGCGTCGCTCACGGTATTTTTAGATCTGCTGTATGATGGACGCGTGCCAGATGTTGACAAACAGAAGCAGATGCTTTTGGAATCAAAAAATCAGGTCAGCCGTATGGAATGGATGGTGCTGTCCATGCTGAAGCTTGCGCGTATCGAGGCGGGGGCAATTCAGTTTGAGAAGCATCCGTGCAGTCTATATGCGATTGTGGCGCAGGCGAAGGAGAGCGTCGCATATCTGACGGAGAAACGCGGGCAGCAGATTGATGTGCAGATCGACGAGAAACAGATGCTTGTCTGCGATGGAGACTGGCTGACGGAAGCAATCATTAATTTGCTGAAAAATGCATCAGACTATTCCAGCGAGCAGACGACGATCCATATCTGGACGGAAGACAATCCGATGTACACGCGCATTTATGTGAAGGATGAGGGCTGCGGCATCGCGGAGTCTGAACTGAAAAATATATTCAAACGCTTCTATCGTATCAACAAAGCGGTCAATCCGAACAGTGTCGGAATCGGTCTTTCCCTGACGAAATCCATCGTCGAGGGCATGGGTGGTAAGATCTCGGTACGAAGCGAGCTTGGCTGCTATACGCAGTTTATTCTGACGTTTGTGCATACATAAATATGTTTGAGGGTATGTGGTAAGCATAGACAGATTTAACAGAAAACATTTGAGTTATTCCAATCAAAGTGTTACACTCATAGAGAAGTATTGTTGAAAAGCAAATAAATGAGGTGTAGATATGGAACAGACAGGCGGAAAGTGGATGTCTCTGATCGGGGCATACATGATCGTAAAGGGAATTGTCAATCTGATATTGGGATTTTCGGTTGGAAATATTGTGACGCTGCTAATCAGTGGTGTACTCGCATTCCTGATCATCAAGGGCGTGCCATATATGAATTATGTGACCGGCGCGTATCTGGCGTTGATGAGCGTGATACATATCATCCCGAATATTCAGGGACATCATTGGTTTTATCTGGCAGAGGGTATTATTGATCTGATTGCAGCAGTTGTGCTGTTCACAAGCGGAAGAACCAAAGAATCATAAAGCGAAAATAAAAACATGGAGGGAGCGAAAGTCCAGCCATGTTTTTCATTTATATAAAAATGGAGTGAACGTAAAATGAACGAACGATTAGACAAACAGATGGATTTCATCCGGGAGATTGACAAAGAGAAATTTATTACCCGGATGACGAAGTTAACTGATGGAAAGCGTCGGGAAAATGATGCAGAACACGCATGGCATATGGCAATTATGACGATTCTGCTTTCCGAATATGCAAATGAGAAGATTGACGTGCTGCGGACAGTCACGATGCTCTTAATCCACGATCTGGTGGAAATCGATGCGGGCGACACTTACGCCTATGATGAGGAAGGCAAGAAGACGCAGGAAGCGCGGGAGAAGAAAGCGGCAGACCGCATCTACAATCTGCTTCCAGCGGATCAGGCGAAGAAACTGTATGATATCTGGCTGGAGTTCGAGGCGAAGGAGACGCCGGAAGCGAAGTTTGCACGCGCGATGGATAACCTGCAGCCGATGATGCTCACTGCAAGTACAGGTGGCTTTGACTGGAAAGACCGGGGCGTGCGTGCGGAACAGGTAATGAAGCGCAACGAGATCACGCCGGAAGGTTCGAAGACGTTGTGGGATTATGCATACGATAATTTCCTGAAGCCGAATATTGAAAATGGAAATCTACAGTAATGGAGGCGAAACATCGTGTCCGGAGAGACGAAAAGTAAGAAAAAATATGAGATTGATATGTGCAACGGTGCCATCCTGCCGAAGCTGCTGGCGTTCACGCTGCCACTGATGTGTTCGAGCGTGCTGCAGCTTTTATTCAATGCGGCTGATATCATCGTTGTTGGAAACTTTGCAGGGGATACGGCGCTTGCAGCAGTCGGAAGCAACACAGCGCTCATCAATCTGTTGACGAACTTTTTCCTGGGACTGTCAATTGGTGCAAATGTACTGGTGGCGCGGTTCTATGGTGCGAAGGCAGAGGAAGATGTCAGCGATACCGTACATACGGCGATGCTTTTGAGTGTTTTCAGCGGCATCATTCTGACTGTGATCGGTTGTATCGGAGCGAGACAGATTCTGATCTGGATGCAGACACCAGAGGATGTACTTCCGCTTGCGACAACATATCTGCGCATTTATTTTATAGGTATGACATCCATGATGGTATATAACTTCGGCAGTGCCATCCTGCGTGCGGTTGGAGATACGAAACGACCACTTTACTACCTGTCGGCGGCAGGTGTTATCAATATTGGACTGAACCTGCTTTTTGTAATCGTGTTCCGTATGAGCGTGGCAGGTGTTGCACTGGCGACGGTTATTTCTGAGACGATCTCTGCCAGTCTGGTCATCCGCTGTATGATGAAGGAGAAGGGCAGTATCCGTCTGACGCCATCAAAGCTTCGCATTCATCCGAAGCGGTTTGCAGAGATTCTGCGGATCGGACTCCCGGCGAGTCTGCAGGGCGTGATTTTTGCGATATCAAATGTCATTATCCAGTCGTCTGTCAATTCTTTTGGATCGACGGTCGTTGCCGGGAATTCTGCGGCTAGCAATATCGAGGGCTTTGTGTATGTATCGATGAACTCATTTTATCAGGGTACGATCAGCTTCACGAGCCAGAATGTCGGCGCGGGCAAATACGAGCGTGTGAATAAAATTTTATTTACGGCACAGGCATGTGTGATCGTGACTGGACTGGTGCTTGGCAATCTGGCGGTATTCTTCGGACCGGATCTGCTTGGATTTTATACGAGAAGTGCGGCTGTGAAAGCGGCTGGTATGAATCGTTTGAAGATTATATGTACAGTATATGCGCTGTGTGGTATTATGGATGTCATGGTTGGCTCACTGCGCGGACTTGGGTATTCCGTGATGCCGACGATCGTATCTCTGATTGGTGCGTGCGGACTCCGACTGTTGTGGATATTTACATTTTTCCGCATAAACGAGCAGTTCCATACACCGCAGTCGCTGTATCTGACCTATCCGGTAAGCTGGATCATCACGATCTGCGCACACGTGGTCTGCTTTGTGATTGTGCGTCGTAGGATAAGCAGGCGGTTGAAGACACAGAGCATGGCACAGTAACGCACAAACATATTTGGCATGCGGTATTTGATGATGCAGATCATGCGGACGGTACATGTGTATGCAGAAAATAATTCTGGGAATAAATAAGGTATAAATTTTAATATAAAGGAGACTTACGATGAAACAGGGTATCATATTTGACATGGATGGCACATTGTGGGATTCTGCGGATGGAGTCGCAAAATCATGGACACAGGTGATTCAAAACGAGTATAAGAAAGATATGGCAGTTACCGAGCAGGATATCAAGCGGGTGATGGGCAAAACAATGGACGTGATAGGAGATATTTTTTTCCCGGAGCTTACTTCGGCGGAACAGAAATCTCTGGTTGGAAAATGCGGTGACTGGGAGAATGAGTATCTCCGCAGAAACGGAGGAAAACTTTACCCGGAGTTGGAGAATACACTGAAAAAACTCAAAGAACAGTATCATCTGTATATCGTAAGTAACTGCCAGAGTGGCTATATCGAGGCATTTCTGGACTATTATAATTTTGGACAGTATTTTGAAGATATTGAATGTTATGGAAATAACGAGAAGAGCAAGGGGGATAACATCCGTCTTGTGATGGAGCGAAATGGTCTGGAGCAGACCATCTATGTCGGGGATATCCAGGGCGATTATGATGCGACGATGCAGGCGGGGGCGACCTTCATCCATGCAAAATATGGATTTGGAACGATCAATACAGAAGTTGCAGAAATCGAGAAGTTCAGTGACCTTCCGGAAGTGGCTGCCAGAGTGTTTCAGGAGATGAAAGCGTAACTGCCGCAGAACAGGATGACGAATGTGCGCACAATGAAAGAAGAGGGAGACTGGTAGATTGGAACAGACGATGCAGGCAGAAAAAACAGAAGTTATACGCACGGGAATTACAGGCAGTACGCTCAAGATCATTGCTATGATCACGATGCTGATTGATCACATTGGGGCAACCATTGTGTTACAGCTTGTCCAGCGAAATTCGGATAATTTTGATGCATTTGGAAATGTGCGTATGACAGGGATGGTTATCCTGTATTATGTTCTGCGTGGCATTGGCAGATTGGCATTTCCCATTTTTATTTTTCTGTTGCTAGAGGGATTTCAGTATACACATAACCGGTTTCTCTATATTGGACGACTGCTGCTTTTTGCGATTATTTCGGAGATTCCGTTTGATCTGGCAGTGAATCTGTCGACGAATAGCATCTTGAAAGGGCATGTATTGGAATTTACCAGCCAGAATGTATTCTTTACACTGGCAATCGGCATGATTGTGCTGACGGTATTGGAGGGACTGCGAGTCCTGCAAATAGATACGATTTTGAAAACGATTCTGATCGTTGGTGTGACTGCGCTTGGGGCAGCACTTGCATATGCGTTGCATACTGATTATGGTGCGATTGGCGTATTGGCAATCTGTGCGGCGTATGGATTCCGGAATCAAAAAAAGGAACTGCAGATGGCAGTTCCCTGTATTGTATTATCGGTATTAAACATGTCAGAATTATGTGCGCTTGCGGATGCTGGCATTGTGCACTTCTATAATGGGAAGCGTGGCTTAAAACTAAAATGGGTATTTTACATATTCTATCCGCTGCATTTGCTGATTCTTGCAGGCATCTGCGTGCTGCTTTTTAAATAGAAAATATTATGCATAATTGTTATACATCAGACCACTGTAAACAGACTGCGTATAGGTTGCGGTCTGTTTTTCTTTTGCGTTCGGATATGTCACGATCAGGCGGTCGATGTAAGCGAGCGGATCTAAGGTCAGACGATTCACTGTCTTTCCGATATCTGCCCGAAGGCTGGAATTTTCTCCAAACAGTGTATTTAATGTATCGTACGAAATGCCGTTTGCCTGTGCAACATCAAACTGCATGCGATGATCCTCGCCAATGGTAATGCCGATGGAGGCAAGCTGTTCCTCATGACGTGTGACAATACCAGAGATATCGTGATAGAGGTTGCGGCTTCCGATCGAGGTTGGCTCGCCCTCCTCGGAGAGGGTAACTAACTGATTGTATGCATCAGTGAAATTTGTCATTTGATCAACAAGTAGGCTTTTGTCCGGTGTGAACTGCACATTTACTGGTGTATCTGTGACCTTATGAAAATCAAATTCCGCAACTTGATTGATCGAGATATGATTGGAGGTTGAGGAATGCACCAGATCGTTGATGTAAAATCGCGCATTTTCCGGATAGGTCTGTATCTGATTGAGTCCGAAAGTATCAACTACTTCGGCACCCTGTTTTTTATCAAATGTAAAATATAAGGAAGAAACGGTCTCTGGCGTACCTGTATCCGCAGAAGCGAGCATAAGTGCACTCGTATTTCCTTCCTTTATAATAGAAGCGCGTACATCAATATGCCTGCGGTTGATCTGATCGGCAAGCTGTTCCTGCAAAGACAGGTTTGTATCAGCACCGGAAACAGACAATGTAAATGGGAGATTGCCATGTATCGTCTGCATGGAGAAGCTGTAGCTGCCCGGTGCAAGTGCCGTGCCGTCGGAATCAAGGTAAGTGCCGACATTTACCTGCTCGTTGGCAAGCTGGTCGATCTGCAGAGTCATATGATCCGGGAGTTCGCCAGACGCATGTGCACGGAAAGAACCAGATACCGCATCTGGATTATCTGTGAAGATCTGCTTCTTTGTGTAAAGCTCACTGTCTGGATTCGCCAATTGGTCGGTGATGTCACGCAGGGTTAGCGCCTGTTCCTTGATATCAATCATATGCTCCTGTCTCGATTCCGAGAGGGAAACCAGATAGAGCGGGGATGACTGATTGTATTTGGAAATACTGTTGTAAACCGCTTTGAGTTCGGAAGCCTTGTGCGTGCGTGTGCGACGCTTCGGTACAAGATCATGGTTTAAATAATTGTACACTTGTGATATATTCATATAAGAAGGCCTCCTTTCCCAATATAATGGTTTTGTTATAATTAAATATA
>ULTN01027811.1_pt1 | contig 13269 bp, 13 predicted proteins | sample 1957681 | NCBI WGS metagenome assembly ULTN01 (sample SAMEA4835736, study PRJEB28245) | human gut metagenome | biome: gut microbiome; material: fecal sample | place: Denmark | collected 2008
GACCATGCCTTTATCGTCTGTACCCACACCGACAAGCAGCATGACGAAGGAACTGACGGCAAAAATAAAGGCAGCAGAGAGCCGTATGGCAGAGATTGCCGTGCTGAAAACGCACATCATCGATTATGCCAAGACCAGAGATATTTACGCCGCCTACCGCAAGGCCGGGTATTCCAAGAAATACTACGATGCGCATGAGAGCGACATCCTCATCCACAAGGCAGCGAAGAAGGCGTTTGACGATCTGGCGCTGAAAAAGCTGCCCACCGTCAAGAGCCTGCAAGCGGAATATTCCGATCTGCTCGTGCAAAAGAAGCTCGATTATGCAGAGCTTTCCAAGGCTCGTGACGAAGCGAAGCGGCTCCAGATTCATAAGGCCAACGCCGAGATGCTCCTGCGCACGGATGCCGAGGAACAGCGGCAGACAAGAGAGCATCAACAGGAAAAATAGCACTGCTTTGCAGGGCGCAGCCGAACGGGAACCGTTCGATCAATCAGGGGCTTGGGGAGATTTTCCCCAACAAGCAAAGGGAGATTTCCGGTGACGGAAATCTCCCTGTTCGTCAAGTTTGTATAGCAGAAGCCGTACTTGATTTTGCCGGAAAGCTCATAGCCTTTGATATAGCGTGCTTCCCATCTGCCGTCCTTGCGTTTGAAAATATTTTCGCCTTTTGCCATCTTGAGAACCTCCTAATTTTTTGAAAACGTTGTAGCAACTCACATTCTACCAACAGCACCAAGCTGTTCCAGACTGCGCATTTGACTGCGATAAACCGTCAGCCAAACGTGTCAGCAGCAGAAATCGGGCACATAATTTCAAGTTCACGCCTGCACCCTAATTTCTTTTTTCAAAAACTGCCGCAAATTCACCTCTTCCTAATTGATTTTTACCGAGCTAAGTGCTACAATTTAACAAATATTATAGGGCGTAAGGGTCATGGAGTGGTGAACTCCACGATAAAATCTCGGCGCAATGGCAAATGGGTCAGCGGCTGGCTGATTGCAGTTGCTTTTTTTGGGGATTCGCATAAGTGGCCGCTTATTTGCAACGGAGGGTAACTGTTTGGCTCAGCAAAGCATGAAGCAGACATTTATGATGAGTGCCGTCCGGGTCATAGCGCGGGATGGGCTGGTTAAGGCAACAACCAAGGCCATCGCGGCAGAAGCGGGATTGAACGAAGCGTTTATTTACAGATGCTTCAGCAGCAAAGACGAGTTGCTCAGCGCAGCTTTCTATCAGGAGAATGAGAATTTCACAACGCTTCTGCGTGAAACGCTGCCAGTCATGCATATGCCGGGTCTTACATGGAAAGAACGTGCATTCCTGCTCTGGAAGCAGAGTTGGGAATTCATTCTGAAGAATGAGGCCGACTGTATTTTCTACATCCGCTACTGTTACTCTGCGGACTGCCGGGCACAAGCGTATGACACACACCTGACGCATTTCCAAGCGCTGATTGAAAAAGTCAGACCTGCCTTCAAGCCGGGCACGAACGTGGATATGCTGGTGCACCAGATTTTCGACACCATGCTGGCTTTTGCAACGCGGGTGCTGAACGGTGAGATGGAGAACAGCGAGGCCACGACCCAATGGACATTTGAACAGATTTATAGCTTTGTCGTGCCGAATGTCAGGGCCGAAGTTTTAGGGGAAGAGGGTAAGGAAGAAGCGATATGAACAAATCTCTTAAAAAAATCTGGAATGTGCTCAGTAATATTCTGGTTGCACTGGTGGTGATTCTGGCGCTGCTGCTGGTGGGCGCAAGGGTCGTTGGCTTGCAGGTATTCACCGTGCTGTCCGGATCCATGGAACCGACCTATCACACCGGTTCACTGATTTATGTAAAAGAGGTAGACCCTTACACCATCGAGGTCGGGCAGCCCATCACCTTTATGCTGAACGAGAACACAGTGGCCACCCACCGCGTCGTGGGCATCGTCCCGGACGAGGAAGACCCCACCGTGATCCGCTTCCGTACCAAGGGCGATGCCAACGAGGCTGAGGACGGCGGGCTGGTACATTATAAAAATGTGATCGGTACACCGATCTTCTCCATCCCGTATCTGGGCTATGTTGCGGACTACATCCAGCATCCGCCCGGAATGTACATTGCCATCTCCGCAGGCGCGATCCTGCTGCTGCTTGTATTCATCCCCGACATTTTTGCGGACGATAAAGACAAGGAACAGGACAAAAAGAAGAAGTCCTCCCGCCGTAATAAGGGTGCACATGTCGCGGCACACGAGGCTGCTGCGGTCGATGCCGCCACGGAAGAACCCGCCAGTGAAAGCTTGGCCGACGAGATTCGCCGGAAAACCGATAATCTGCTCACAGACGAGGAGGTCGAGGATATCCGCCGGGAGGTCGAAGCAGGCCGCTTTGACGATGCTGCCGCCGATGCACTCCGGCAGGAGCTGCTGAAGCGGGAAGCAAAACGGGACGAGCAGGAAGTGCCTCATTGAATGAAGGGCAATGCTGCAAGGCTCCCTATATATAACATTATTTTAGGAGGTTTTCGGAAATGAAAGCAAGAAGCAAGGCTCTGCTCCTGGCTCTCTGTGCGGTATTGCTTGTGGCCGTCTCTGTGCTGGGAACCATGGCGTATCTGACCTCAAAGACCCAAGTAATTACCAACACATTCACCGTGGGAGACATCAACATCGAGCTGACCGAGACCAAGCCTGAAAGCAAGCAGGCCAAGATCATTCCCGGCGTTGACATTGAGAAAGACCCGAAGGTGACAGTCAAGGCCAACTCCGAAGCCTGCTGGCTGTTTGTTGAGGTCAAGGAAGAAGGTACATTTGTTGCCAATAAGGTGACGTATTCCATTGCTGACGGCTGGACGAAAGGCGATGGCACAAAGATCCCGGCGAATGTCTACTACCGTTCTGTCGATGCTGTGACTACTGATACCGACTTTTATGTTCTCAAAGGGAACGAAGCCCACAAAAACGGTGTTGTCATCGTCAGCGATACTCTGACCAAGGCAGATGTCAACAACATCAACGCTGGTGCGAATCAACCTAAGCTGACCTTCACGGCCTACGCTGTGCAGAAGGAAGGTATTGACACTGCCGCTGCCGCGTGGGAGAAGGTCAACCCCACCTCCGGCAGTAACTAAGTACCCCACTGCGCAGGGGCGCAGAAAAAATATCACTACATAAAAGGAGCAAAGCAAACATGAAAAAGAAACTGACCGCCATTTTCCTGTGTGTCGCTCTTGTCGCCATCGCCATCGTAGGCGCATCTCTGGCGTACTTCACCGACACGAAGTCCGCAACGAATACGTTCACCGTCGGTAACGTCAAGATCGACCTGATCGAGTCCCGGTTCCACCGCGAGGGCAACGACAACTCCGGCGATATCACCATCCCCGATCCCACCCATAAGGTGACCGCTGATGATGGCATGAAGTATGTCACCACGGGTCACACCATGTTCACCGATGCTGAGATCAAGAAAGACGCCGAGACCTATGCGACCGACTACCTGGCCGTAAAGGGCGAAAACATGGTTCCCGGCCGCAACTTTGCCAAGTGCCCCTATGTGGTCAACACCGGCGCAAATGATGCTTATGTCCGTATCCGTGTGATGATTCCCCACGATGGCGATGTTGATAACGGCGGCATCATCAACGCTATGTTCTGCTCTACTGCCACGAGTTCCGGTGAGTTCCAGCAAGGAGCAAACGGGGAGAACTGGCCTGTCGTTGAAATGAACGGCTACACCGGTGACAATGGCCTGAAGTACGATGTCTACACCTTCACACGCACCGAGCCTCTCAAGGCTGGCGCTATGACCGAGTGGAACGTCTGGAACTTCGTCGGCATTGGCAAGAACGTCACTAATGCGGACATCGAAAAAGCTATCGAGAATGGCGTCATCACTAAGACCAGCAATGGCGCGCTGAGCCTGAACGTTCTGGTGCAGGCCGACGCCATCCAGTCCGAGGGCTTTAAGGATGCTGCCGCAGCTTGGACTGCTTTCGCCGCACAGAAGTAATTGCCTTTCGCGCGCCACGCGGCTTTTTTGAAAGGCTGTGTCAATGAGTTTCCCCCCCTGCGCAGGGGCGCAGAGAAAATATCACTACATAAAAGGAGCAAAGCAAACATGAAAAAGAAACTGACCGCAATTTTCCTGTGTGTCGCTCTTGTCGCCATCGCCATCGTAGGCGCATCTCTGGCGTACTTCACCGACACGAAGTCCGCAACGAATACCTTCACCGTGGGCAATGTCAAGATCGACCTGATCGAGTCCAAGTTCCACCGTACCGGCAGTGATAACTCCGGCGATACGTCCCTTCCCGATCCCACCACAAAGGCGGCAGGCATGGAGTTCATCCCGGACGGCTGGACTATCTTCACCGATGACGAGATCAAGAATGACGCCAAGACCTATGCGACCGACTACCTGGCTGTGAAGGGCGAGAACATGGTTCCCGGCCGCGGCGTTGCCAAGTGCCCCTACGTCATCAACACCGGAGCGAACGACGCTTACATCCGCGTCCGTGTGATGGTCCCCTCCGCAGCCAACAATGACTTTGTTGCCGTGAAGGACGGCGGCGTGATCACCAACCAGTGGTGCACCACCGCCATAAAGAACGGTGAGTTCATCGATGGCAAGGGCGGCGGCTGGAACAATGCTCCTGCGATTGATAAGGCCAGTGTTACCAAGGACGGCGTAACCTACGACGTTTACACCTTCACCCGCATCGAGCCTCTGAAGGCCGGCGCTATGACCGAGTGGAACGTCTGGAACTTCATCGGCATTGACAAGACTGCTACCAGCGCTGATATCCAGAAGGCCATCGCTGCCGGTGCTATCACTGCAACGAACGATACCATGACCCTGAACGTTCTGGTCGAGGCTGACGCCATCCAGTCCGAGAGCTTTGAGAATGCCGCCGAAGCCTGGGCTGCATTTAAGTAATTCACTTTGGCGCGGCTTTGAAACGGCTGCGTTATTTCCCGCATGGTCTGCGCCCTTTGGGGCGCAGACCATATGAGAGCACCCGGCAGGACCGGATGTTCTCATATGGTCTGATAAAGCCATACGGCTTCGTTTTTGATCCGAGAGCGGATCTTTCGAATATAATTTGAGAGGAGCAGGACAATGAAGCGAAAATTGTTGATTCTGTCGGTGCTGGCCATCTGCCTTGCCACGCTCGCCGCCGGAACCATTGCGTACTTTACCTCTGAGGGAAAGGTGCATAACGTCATCACCACCGGCGGCGTGGAAATTGCCGTGCAGGAATGGGCGGACGAGGCGAAAACCACGCCCTTTGAAGATCTGACCGGTGTGATGCCCAATACCACCGTCACCAAAATCGCAGAGATCAAAAACACCGGCGCGTCTGATGCGTGGGTGCGGGTAAAGGTGGAAAAGAACATCAAGCTTCAGGGTGAGGGTACGCCGGATACGTCTCTAGTGGAGCTGACGCGCAGCGCCAGCCACTGGACGGAAAAGGACGGCTACTATTATTATACTAAGCCTCTGAAGCCTGGAGAAGTCACTGCGCCGATTTTCACCGCTGTGACCTTCAATGCCAATATGGGCAACGAGTACCAGAACGCGACGGCGACGGTGGATGTTTTCGCACAGGCTGTACAGACCGCCAACAACGGTGCGACCGTCATGGACGCGCAGGGTTGGCCGAGAGCGTAAGGAGGACGAGAGCATATGAGAAGCAAAAAAGTTATCGCGCTGCTGATCAGTCTTACGCTGCTCGTCAGCATCGCGATTCCCGGCACGCTGGCGCTTTCTACCGATCAGACCTCCAGCAACGGCACGATTGAGGTTCCCACCGAAACCCCGACTCCCGCACCGGAAGAGCAGCAGGAGCAGGAAGGCCAGAACGAGCAGGAAAACATCTGCACCTGCGGCGGCACCGACGGCACGGTACCGGAAACAACGGTACCGGAGACCGGGACCGCAGCATCCGAACAGCCGGAGGCGCCCATGGAGCAGAAGCCGGTTTCCACGGATGAGAGATACACCGTTTCCTTTGACCTGGGCGGCGGAATTCTGACGGCCCGAGGAGTGGACCGCAGCGTCACTGCGGCTCCGGGGGAGACCATTACCCTGCCGGGGGCACCGGAAAAGGAAGATCGGACCTTTACGGGGTGGTTGTCTGCCAAGAGCGGGGAAACCTATCAGGCGGAAGCCGCCTATGAAGTCACGGATGACGATACCCTGACGGCCCAGTGGAATATGCTCCAGGTGCTGGGGGTAAACACGGAGCCGGAGAACAGCAACACCCTGAGCGGGATGGACTGTGTGGTGGAGGCCGTTTCCGAGACGGAGCAGGAAAGCGTGGAATCCGCCGTGAATACGGCCCTGGGCGGCGACGCCGTGGGGGCCCTGAACGTGCTGGCGGCGGATATCAGCTTCCTGGATGAAAGCGGCAGGTCGTTGGAGCCCGCAGAGGGCGAGACCGTCCCCGTGACGCTGACGGTGCCCGAGGGTCAAATCGACGAGGACGCTGCATTCCTGGTGGTCTACCATATGGTAGAGCGGGAGGACGGCAGCTATTTTGCCGAGCCGGTGCAGTATGCACCCCGTGGGAAGGGAGACCAGAAGATCCGCTTCGGGACCACGGCCTTTTCCATCTATGCGGTGGCGGCCGTCGGCAAGAGGGCGGGAGACGCGGACTCCGTCGAGATTACGACCGGCGGGACCGGAACGGTCTATTACGTGATCGAGGAAGAACAGAGCAAGGTGTTCTTTTTCCAGGACGACAATGCGGCAGATTACACGTATCATCGGTACACCTGGACCGTGAAGGATAATAACGATACCGTTCGGGCTTATTCGACATCCATCTATTTCCAGGGCGAGGGTTCCACATCGGACAAAAAAAATAGCTATCAGTATCCCTGGCTGTCCCTGGACGCTCTGCGGCCGGGCAAGGTGACGCTGGCGGTGGACTACTACTGCTACAACGGCAGCGACTGGTGGCATCCCAGCGGGCCTGTGGCTTCCGGCACGGTAGAGTTCAAACTGGCCGTTACGGCGAAGGAAAACGGCCTGGCCATTGAGAACCATATCCCGGAAAACGGCACGCTAACGCCGGTTTGGCGGGATGCTGCGTCCAATGTTGCGCCGGATCACTATGTGTGGACCAAGGAATTTTACCATACCTATAACCAGGGCGGCGATTCATCCGAAGACCACCGGGGCAAGGGCATTATTGACGACGACGCGGTGCTGGAGGACGGCAGCATCAACGTGGCCATTGACGCCGGCGGCATCGCCCAGGAACAGGATTCCGAAGGAAACGACATCCTGTGCATGAAGATCTATACCTGCACGGCGTATGACAAGGACGGAAACGTGTTGGGCACCGCTACTCACCGGGTGGAATACGGCGAGGACGTGCTGAACGGCAGCTTTGAATATCCGAAGATCCCCTCGGGATCCAACTATGCCTTTGCCAACGGAACCAGGCAGCTGTTCTGGCAGTCTACAGCCCCGGGCAGCGGCGCCCATCTGGGAATGGACGTGGAGCTGGGCAACGACACGAACGGAAATCCCTATCTGAACCCCGGAGGCAAGGCCAACGACGGCACCCAGTTCGCGGAGTTGAACGCAGAGAAGGTGGGCACCCTGTACCAGGACGTGCTGACGGCCCCCGGGGCTACGCTGTCCTGGTCCTTCGGACACCGGAGCCGCAGGAACACCGGTACTAACGTGATGTATCTGGTCATTGCCTCCACCAAGGCCGCCCAGAACGTGACCAATCAGGACCAGATCAACGCCTTGGTCCGAAACTTTCAGGCCGACGGGGTCAGCGTGAGCTATAACGGCGGAACCTACACCATGTGGAGATTCGAGGGCAACCCCGATTACTGGCAGGATCACTCCGGCAGCTATACGGTGCCGGACGGTCAGTATGCCACCCGGTTCTTCTTTGCCTCCGCCAGCGGCAGCACCACCGGCAATCTGATCGACGGGATCCACTTCAACGAGGTCCAGCAGTATTTCATTGAGTATTATCTCAACGGCGAATTGCAGGAGAGTCTGACCCAGGCCTCCCATGCGGATCTGGACAGCATCATTACGCCGGCCCACAGCGAAGACAAGGCCCTGGAGAATGCGGTCCTGACAAGCTCCACCATCAACGGCGTGAATTACGGGGGCGTGACCCTGAGCATCAAGGCCAGAAAGACCGTGGACGCCAAATATGAGGGATGCCGAAACGTGCTGCGGCTGTACTACACCACCGGCACGGCGTCCGTGCGGAAGATTGTGGAGATCGAAGGCTGGGACGACCTGAGCGATGAGGAAAAGGCCATGATTTGGGGGCCCGGCGGATACACCGCCAGCTTCCAGCTCTATGACGGTGATCAGGTGGTGGCCACGGCCTCCATGACCATCGACCTGGACGAATACGCCCAGAAGACCGCCGTGGCTGTGTTTAAGGACGCAGAGCATCCCACCAAGAATTTCGCTCCGAAGCTGAACTACAGCTATCGGGTGGTGGAGAGGGACTCCGACACCGCCAATGGAGCCGCTCAAGTGTATGTGCAGGAGACCACCTACGATCCCGTAGCGGGGAACGGAACCGGCGGCAACATGATAACGGACGGGGTCGGTACCGGATCCTGTACGGTGAAAAACAGCTACCGTATGGTGCTGACGACCCTGACCATCCGGAAGGAGGACTGGGAGACCATCGACGAGAACCAGAGCTTCCTCTTTGACGTCACCGGCCCGAACGGATACAGCAAGCGCGTTGTGATCAACGGCAACGGCTCCGTGACCATCAAGGGACTGAAAATCGGTGAATACACCGTCAAGGAAGTGACCGACTGGAGCTGGCGGTACACGCCGAAAAATAACGACAAAACCATAACCCTGCAGCCTGCGGAAAAAAACGAAGTAACATTTGAAAATACCCGCAGCAGCATAAAGTGGCTGAACGGCAATGCGTACAGCAAGAATGAATTTAAGAACAACTGAGAAAGGAGGCGGCAGATATGTATCAGAAAGAACATTTTTATGGTAAACGTAAACCAAACATTCGCCTGAACAGGACGGCAGTTCTGATTATGGCCGTCCTCCTGCTCTTCGGCGCGGCGGTTGGCTCTACCGTCGCCTTCCTGATCGACAAATCCGAGCCTGTGAAAAACTCCTTCGAGTATGCCAAGGTTTCCTGCGAAGTGACGGAGAACTTCACGAATAACAAGAAGGACAACGTACGGGTCAAGAATACCGGCACCACTGACGCCTACATTCGGGCGACCTATGTTGTAAACTGGGTCGATGCGCAGGGAAATATTGCCTCCTCCGATCCGGCGGGATATAAATATACCCTGACGGCAAACCTTAACAACAGCTGGACAAAGGGTTCGGACGGATATTTCTACTATACATCGCCCATCGCCCCCGGCGATTCAACGCAGGGCAGTCTGCTAACCTGTACGGTCACATACCCGGATAATCCGGAGTACACCCTTTCTGTCGAGGTTCTGGCGGAAGCCATCCAGAGCACCCCGGATAATGCCGTGCAAGAGGCGTGGGGCGTGAGCATTTCACAGGGCAGCGTGACTGCCTATTCCGGCAATTAAGGGGGTGGCAATATGAAAAAGTCATGTAGAGCGATATGCTCGCTGGTTCTGATGCTGCTCATGGTCATGAGCCTCGCGTCTACGGCGTTTGCCGCTTCCCCTTCCATCACGTTCAACGGCTTTTCAAAGGGCTTTGACCTCCAGCCCGGCAGCGAGTACACGCAGACCGACCTGTTCAGCGGCTTTAAGAACGTCATGCCCGGCGATACCGTGACGGAGACCATCACCTTCACCAATTCCGCTGCCGACTGCGATTTCGTGAATCTCTACATGAGAGCCGAAGCGCATGACGAGACGGCAAATCCTCTGAGCCACAAGGTTGCAGAGAAAGAAACCGCCGCCACCATGACGGAGTTCCTGTCCAAGCTCTCTATGAAGGTCTGGAACGGCACAGAGCTGATCTATGACGCTTCTCCTGACCAATTGGACGGCCTGAAAACCAACAAATTCCTCGGCACATTCCGCACCGGCGAGACGGCAACACTGAAAGTTGAACTTGCCGTGCCGATTGAGCTGGACAATAAGTTTGCAAACCGCGTGGGCGAAGTAGACTGGATTTTCCATGTGGAGGCGTACAACGAAAGCCAGCTATCTGTCCGCAAGGTCTGGTCTGACGGCAACGCAAACCACACCGGTGAAAGTATCACAGTCAACCTGCTCAAGGATGGCAGGGTGGAGCGCTCTCAGGTGCTGAACGCCGAAAACGGCTGGGCTTACACCTTTGACCGGCTTCTGGAAGGACATACATGGACTGTCGAGGAGACTAACGTTCCTGCCAACTACACTGTCAGCTACAGCACGGTTGGTACAATGACCACCATCACCAACACCCGGAATTATACGCCGCCTACGCCACCAACACCGCCCACACCTCCGACCTCTCCGCTGGATATCACCGTGTATAAGGTGTGGAGCAGCGACGACGGGAAAGAGCGCCCGGATTCCGTGACCGTGACGCTTTATAACGGTGAAACGGCCTATGATACCGTTCGCCTCGGCGCATGGAATAACTGGAGCTATTCATGGAAAGACCTGAACACCTACGGCAACTGGCAGGTCATTGAAACCAACATTCCCAAGGGCTATGTTCCCTCCTACCACGTCAGCGAAGGCGTTGTGACCATCACCAACACCCATACCCTGATTCAGACCGGTCAGCTCAACTGGCCCATCTGGGTGCTTGGCGGCGCGGGACTTGTTCTTATTGCTCTCGGCGGGGTGATGCTGGTGAAGAAAAAGAAGCATAATGCCTAAAAAAATGGGCATTGCCATCGCAGCAGTGGGAGCGGTGCTGATCCTGTCGGCGCTGCTCCTTCTCCTGTATAACCGCTATGAGGACGCACACGCCGGTCAGGAAGCCGAGAGCCTGCTGGCGAGCGTGGAAGCGGCTATCTCTGCGCAAGCCACGGACACACCTGCTGCGACCGCACCAAACAGGCCGGACGCCTCGAAGATCCTTGCTCCAACGCCTCTTGACCCGGAAATGCCAGTGGTCGTGCTGGACGGCTATGAATATGTGGGCTACGTGGAGATTCCGGCACTGGGGCTGAAGCTGCCGGTCATGTCCGAATGGGACTATACGAGGCTAAAAGTTGCACCCTGCCGCCAGTTCGGCTCCTCCCGCACGGATGATCTGGTGATCGCCGCGCACAACTATGAGAATCATTTCGGGCGGCTGAAGGAGCTGTCAGAGGGCGATACCGTTATTTTTACGGACATGGAGGGCGTTGTAAACACCTATTCCGTTAAGAAGATTGAAACGTTGAACCCGAACGAGGTAGATGCGGTGCAAAACAGCGGGTACGCCCTTGTGCTCTATACCTGCACCAAGGGCGGCAAGACGCGGGTGACGGTGTTCTGTGACCGGGTAAAGGTGATTACACCCTCTCCGTCTCCGACACAGGTGGAAAAATGAGGCTAGAAATGACAAACAACAAGAACAGTGGAACGCGCTGCGGCTGCGACCTCTCCGATGATATTTGCAGCGAAGAGATGGAGCGCTGTGTACTGTGCTGGCGATTGACCGACGTACCCGAGACCAGGCCGGTCTCCCAACGTAACGGATATATTGAAGGGGCGGGTCAACTCTGCAAAAGTTGCTACTGCACACTTTACACGGGTGCTCATAAGAAAGTAATTCTAAAAATTACGACTGGGGCATCTGTCATGCAGGGTTGGCAACGAAATAACGGGTATCCGGTGAGCGCCGGATACCCGCTATTTTTTTGCCGTTACGAAAAGCAATGGATTTATTCACAGCTTTCAGCTATAATGTTCTTAAATCAATCCTATCCCATCCATTCCGAGATTTTTTCAAAAAATCTCAAAAAATCTCAAAGAAGTTTGAAAGTATTGGAACAATTCGGCCCTTCTCATGCCATATATAGTAGAGGGCTGAATGCAGAAGCGATTGGAGGTGCGTTGATGGACAAGCAGACAGGCCCGAAAGGCTTTCTTGTGGTGCTGCCCGGTGAGATCATCGAGATACCGCAGGACAGCGACAAATCATGGCTGACGCTGTTTTACAGCTTACCGCGAGAGCTCGCGGAGAAATGGAAGCCAGCCTATAAGCTGCACCGCTGCCCGTATGAGGTCTTGCGGACGGACAAATATGACCACATCGTATGTGACGATATGTTCAAGCTGCTTGTGTGGGACTGCTACGCATGGTGCGCATGGCAGTTCTTTCAAGTCAAAGACCGCAAAGGCAACTACCGCGACATTCCCGGCAACTGGAATCAGTACGCAGGATACTTCCCCCTGTGGCGGCTATCGTACAGTATCATCCCCTACATCCGCATGAAATTTGAGCAGAACGGACTGGGCTTTCAAAACCTATACAATATCCCGCAGGACGTGGAAGTGCCGTGGCTGACCTATCAGCAGTTCAGCAATCTGATCGGCAATGTCACCGACATGGTGATTGCGGAACAGAACTGGCAGCCGATGATCGACGCGATCTGGGAAAATCGAACTGTGGAGGACTACGAGACCACCAGCAGCACCGTCAAGACGGATTTCATGCGGAAGTGGCATCATAACCGCTCCGGCAAGCCGATTTCTCTGGATGAAATGATGGAGAACGAAGATGGCGATATTTTCGAGGTAGCCGATCCACGGGGCGAGTTTGATCAGAAGGTTATTTCTGAAATGCAGATTGCCGCCTTTGCCGAGCAGAGCATTAGCGAGAAAGACCGGGAAATATTGAAGCTGCGCATGGACGGCTTGACTGAACAGGAGATTGCAGACAAGGTTGGCTACAAGACCGCCAGCGCAGTCCATAAGCGGATCGCCAAAATCGCAGGAGCTTATGAAGACTATGTGACAGTGGAGTATCAGAAGTATTTGGACAAGTAAACAGACGCAGAAGCGGCAGCAGTTACCGAAATGGTAGCTGCTGCTTTTTCATGCGAGAAAGGAGATTTTATGAGCAGGGAACCGTTTGAAGCCATGCCAGATGTGATGGACGCAAAGCAGCTTGCGGAAGCGTTGCAGATTTCAAAAGCGGGTGCATACAACCTTTTGAGCAGCCCAGACTTCCCAACCTTGCGGATCGGCGGGCGTAAATTGGTGATGAAAAATGAGTTGGTGGAGTGGTTGAAAAGCCGGACAAACAGAACACCATGAAAACACAGTCAAGAGCTGGAAAAGTGGCAAATCAGTCGGTAGGACAAAGTGAAATGTACCCCGCATCGTTTT
>ULTN01064976.1_pt1 | contig 13253 bp, 8 predicted proteins | sample 1957681 | NCBI WGS metagenome assembly ULTN01 (sample SAMEA4835736, study PRJEB28245) | human gut metagenome | biome: gut microbiome; material: fecal sample | place: Denmark | collected 2008
ATATAGCAATGATAACAATTAGTTATCCTTTATTGAGCACCAGAGAAAAAACGCCAACCGAGTTATAAATCGATTGGCGTTTGGCATATTTAACACATTATGTACATATTAGAGCGATCTCTTTTAATTACTATATTTACTAAATTCTCTTGAAAAATCCTTAAAAAAGAATTATAATTTAATAAAAATGGCGATAGCGGCAAAAATATTAAATGAGGCGATAACATGGAAATTAAAAGAGATGTATATTTAAATCGACTGATTGCAAGAGAAGGAAATGGCTTTATAAAGGTTATCACAGGCATCAGAAGATGCGGAAAATCATATTTGATGAACAATATATTCTATAACCATCTGCTTTCAAACGGTATAAACGAAAGCAACATAATAAAGTTTGCCTTTGATTCGGCCGAAGACTTAATGCAGATTGATGAGGATATTATTGAAATCAGCGAGCAAAACCGAAAAGTTGACCCCAAAAAGTTTATGAAATATATTGCCGAAAAAATAGATAACGGTCAAAAATACTATCTCCTTCTCGATGAAGTTCAATTGCTGGGAAGCTTTGAAGCTGTGCTAAACGGTTATCTGAGAAAAGAAAATTTAGATATTTATGTTACCGGCAGTAACTCTAAGTTCCTGTCGAGTGATATTTTAACTGAATTTGAGGGTCGTGGAGACGAAATACATGTTTTGCCTTTATCATTTTCGGAGTTTTATTCTGCGTATGACGGCAGCAAGGACGAAGCTTTTGACGACTATATGGTGTACGGTGGACTGCCTGCGGTCGCTTTAATGAAAACCGACGAACAAAAAAGCAACTACCTTATTACGCAAATGAAAAATGTATATATTAAGGATATTGTCGCTCGAAATAATCTTAATTCCGACCAGGAAATCAGCGAGCTTGTTGACATTTTGGCATCGGGAATATCATCGTTAACAAACCCAAGAAAATTAGAAAATACATTCAAATCCGTTAAAAATTCTGCGCTCTGCGCCTCGACTATCGATAAATATATCGGTTACTTAAAAGACTCCTTCTTGCTCAGCAAAGCAGAAAGGTATGATGTAAAAGGTAAGAAATATATCAGCACGCCTTATAAGTTGTATTTTGAGGACACCGGACTTCGTAACGCAAGGCTTAATTTTAGGCAAATAGAAGAAACTCATTTGATGGAGAATATCATTTATAACGAACTCAGATACAGGGGTTACAGTGTTGATGTAGGCATTGTTGAATTCAGAGAAAAAACAAAAGGCGGCAAAGATATACGCAAACAGGTTGAGATTGATTTTGTGGCGAACCAAGGCAGTAAGCGTTACTATATTCAGTCTGCATACAATATTCCCGATGAAGAAAAATGGGAGCAGGAAACCCGTCCTTTCGAAAAAACTAATGACTCTTTCAAAAAAATTGTTGTGGTGGAAAAAAGTATTAAACCCCGAAGAGATGATAAAGGGTATGTTATGATTGGGATAAAGGAATTTCTGCTTAACAATGATAGTTTGGAAGTGTAATCTTGCGGCATATATATCCAAAAAGCAAAAATGATTTTATGGTTTATTTTCCTATTAAAAATAAACAAAAAATCTATTTTATAGTGATTAGCCACAAAAAAGAGCTGAAAATTCAGCTCTTTTTTCTTTTGCCCTGCCCTGATTTTCAGGGCGTTTTTTTTATTTTAGCCTTTTATATTGTTTATCCATCAAAAATGCAAAGACAGCCATCAAAAAATTAAAGCGATCCGTAATGAACAGATCGCTTTTTTACTTGCAATTTATATTAGGTCAACTAATATAAATGTTTTAGTTTTTTCTATCAAATTACAGTTAATTTGTCTCAAAAAAATCATGTGAAATTTATTCTTATTTTAAAGTGAAAGGAGTAAATCGAATGTCCAAATACGGAAGCAGTATTTATAAAAGAAAAGACGGCAGATGGGAATGTCGTTATGTTGTAGGTTATAAAAACAATCGTTCGATTTATAAATCAGTTTATGCAAAAAGCGTCAATGAATTAGAACAAAAAATGCAATGTGTTTTAGACAATAATATAGACAAACCTATTACATTTATAGAACTGATTTATTCTTGGCTATGCTATGGTAAAATTAAAAATAAAAAATCGACTCATGATAAATACAATTACATCATTGATAAACATATAAAAAACGAAATCGGCGAAACACGACTAAAAGATTTTACATCTGTTCAAGTCAATCAATTTTTAAATAACAAATTAAAACATTATTCCTCGTCATATGTTAAAACAATGGCAATATTATTAAGTCTGCAATTGATTATGGGTATAAGGAGCAGTTAGCTGAGTTGTCTACTATTCAAGTGAATATGCCCTTTTCACCTAATAAAGAAGTCGTTATTTTAGAACTTGATGAGCAACGACAATTAGAAACATACATCAAATATAACCAAAGACTTACGGCATTAGGGGTAATGTTATCTCTTTATGCCGGACTAAGAATCGGTGAAGTGTGTGCTTTGAAATGGAATAATATTGATTTCAAAAATCATATTATCACAGTAGATTCCACTATTATCCGTATTAAAAATGAAAATAATAAATGGATATATAAAATCGGACCACCTAAAACCACGCATTCAAAACGAGATATTCCGATTACAGATAATCTTTATCAGTTGCTAACAGCAGAATTTAGTAATAAAAAGTCACCCTATATTGTTTCGAGTCAAGAAAGTTTTTTAAATATAAGAACTTTTGAATATAGGTATCACAAGTTATTGAATGATGCAGATTTGTATCCACATCATTTCCATACATTCAGACATACTTTTGCAACACGATGCATTGAAAGCGGAGTCGATATCAAGACACTTAGTGAAATATTAGGTCACTCAAGCGTTTACTTTACCTTGAACACTTATGTGCATCCGTTTTTTCAGGAAAAATGCATTCAAATGGAAAAATTGAATAATTTGACGGGATAATATTCTCGTCATTATGGTCAAAATAAGTGAGCAATTTGTTTACATAAACAGATTGCTCACTTTTTTCGTAGATGTAATAGTTCTATGAAAATTTCAAATAGTACGCTGATGGCATATAGAATTACGGAAACTGTTAATGTAATATTAATATGATTGGATATTGACATTATGTGAATAAGCAAAACCCAATAAATTCACATTACTATATAGCATATCTATTTTCGTTTGAAAGGAGAAATAATTATGGATGAAAAAGAAGTACACTTAAGATTATAACACATATATATTATAACCCAAAAGGCAACAAAAATAAAACCAATGGAGGAAAAAATGAAAAACTCAGTATGGAAAAAGGTTCTTTGTACTGTTTTAGCTGTTGTTATTACTACAGGCGTTTCCGCTGGGACTGCGACAGTTGTAACTAATCAAAGAGAAAAAAGTGTCAGCGGTACACACGCAAAATCCGCTTATGATTTAGCTGTTGATAATGGCTATGACGGCACTATGGAACAATGGCTTGCATCTCTTGTTGGTGAAGCAGGAGAAAACGGCAAATCCGCTTATGATTTGGCTGTTGATAATGGCTACAAGGGTGATACAACCGAATGGTTAAAAACACTTATCGGTGCTAATGGTACAAATGGTACTAATGGCAAATCAGCTTATGAGCTTGCAGTTGCCAATGGTTACAAAGGTACTGAACAAGAATGGATTAACAATCTCATGGATAAATCCGGCGTAACAGTTAAAAACGGCAAAGATGGTAAAGATGGCACTAATGGCAAGGACGGTAAAGACGGTACAAATGGCAAGGATGGTGCTAACGGCTTGAACGGTCAATCTGCATATGAACTTGCTGTTGCCAACGGATATAAAGGTTCTCTTACCGATTGGTTGCTCTCGCTCTCAGGTGCAAAAGGAACAGACGGTAAAGACGGCAAATCCGCTTATCAAATTGCAGTAGACAATGGTTACACAGGCACTGAAGCAGAATGGATTTCATCTATTCTTGATAAAACAGGAAAAGATGGCAAAGATGGTAAAAACGGTGAATCTGCTTATGAAGTTGCTGTTAGAAACGGTTATACCGGAACAGAGGCACAATGGCTCGCATCTCTTGTTGGCGAAGCCGGAGAAGCAGGACAAAATGGTTCTAACGGTAAATCTGCGTATGAGCTCGCTTTAGATAACGGATTCAGTGGTTCGCTTCAAGACTGGTTGCAATCACTTGTCGGAGCTAAGGGCACTGACGGTGTTAATGGCAAAAATGGTAAAGATGGTGTCAATGGTACAAACGGTGTTGACGGTAAAGACGGCAAGTCAGCATATGAAATTGCTGTTGATAATGGATATATCGGAACCATTGAAGAATGGCTTGGTTCTTTAGTTGGTACTAAAGGTGAAACCGGAGCAAAAGGTGACAAGGGCGATAAAGGTGCCGATGGCAAAAACGGTAAGTCTGCTTATGAAATTGCAGTTGATAAAGGTTTTACAGGAACGGAAGCTCAATGGCTTGTCACTCTTGTTGGCAAAAATGGTAAAGACGGTGTGAATGGCACTGATGGTAAAAACGGAACTAACGGTAAATCTGCATATGAACTTGCTGTAGATCACGGATATACCGGTACTGAAGAAGAATGGCTCGAATCTCTTAAAGGTACAGGAACCGGAACGGGAACTAACGGTAAGGACGGTAAAGATGGCAAGTCCGCTTACCAAATTGCTGTTGATAACGGATATCAAGGCACAGCTTCAGAATGGCTTGAATCTTTGAAAGGTACAGCGGGAAGCAATGGTAAATCAGCTTACGAGATTGCTGTTGATAATGGCTTTGAAGGAACAGAAACCGAGTGGCTTGCTTCACTTGCCGGAAAAACCGGTGCTTATGGTAAAGATGGCAAATCCGCCTATGAACTTGCAAAAGATAATGGTTTTACAGGTTCGCTTTCTGAATGGCTTGATTCTTTAATCGGTCAGGACGGTAAAGACGGAGTTGATGGTAAAGACGGTAAGAACGGTCTGTCGGCATATGAACTTGCTGTTCAAAATGGTTATGAAGGTTCATTAACCGAATGGCTTGCTTCTCTTGTCGGTAAAAACGGAGCAGATGGTAAATCTGCATATCAGCTTGCAGTTGATAATGGTTATGTCGGCACACTTCAAGAATGGCTTGCAACATTAGTCGGTGCAGCTGGTGAAGACGGTAAGTCTGCATACGAAATTGCTGTTGAACATGGTTATCAAGGTTCAGAAAGCGCTTGGCTTAACTCTCTTTCCGGCAAAGACGGTAAATCGGCATATGAAATTGCGGTTGAATACGGTTATACTGGTACTAAAGAAGAGTGGCTTGCTTCCCTTAACGGAAAAGACGGCAAAGACGGTGCTAACGGTATTAACGGTGTAGGCGTTAAGAATGCCTATGTTAATTCAGACAAGCATCTCATTCTTGTATTAGATAACGGCAATGAGATTGATGCAGGATATGTAGGCGTTAAAGATACAACAGAGCCTTCAACTACATATACAGTTGTATTCAAAGATTATGACGGATCTGTGCTTAAAACCGAAACAGTTGCTGCCGGTAAATCCGCAACCGCTCCTACTGCTCCTGACAGAGAAGGTTATGTGTTCTCTAAATGGGATAAGACATTCACAAATGTAACAAGCAATATGATTGTTACTGCACAATATACCAAGATTACAAATCCGACAATTGTTTTGGACAATGCTATTACCTCTTCTGGTGAAACTGTATCGGTTAGAATGAGAATGATGAATAACCCTGGAATTGCAGCATCAACATTCAAAGTAATGTATGACGATTCAGTTTTGACGCTTGAAAATGTTACGTTTAATCAGGAGTTTGGCGGAGATTTTGATGAACTCGGTAAATTGACAAGTCCTGTATCTGTTTCTTGGAGCTCCATGAGTAACATCAACTCAAACGCTACATTCCTTACCTTAAATTTCAAAGTAAAGAATGATTGTGGGGGTAAAACAGCAAATATTTCGGTGGCTGCTCGTTCAGGCGACTTTTGCAATATTAACGAAGATGATGTCAATTTCGATATAATAAATGGTACAGTGACCATAAAATAAATCGGAAAGGGATATAATATGAAAAAACAAATTAAGAGTATTATAGCTGTTATATTGTCGTTACTAATGCTTGTATCTGTTGTGATTCCTGCTTATGCTGGTGCAGCAAATCCGACTTTGACAATTGATAGTGCCCAAGCGGTTAAGGGCAGTAGTGTTTCAACAAAGCTTAGCATATCAAACAATCCTGGCTTTGCAGCTGCGACTTTTAAGATTGTGTACGACTCAAGTATATTGAAACTTGAGTCTGTAACATTTAACAACGAATTCGGTGGAGATTTTGACGAACTTGGCTCATTAGCATTGCCGGTATCAGGCTCTGATACATTGAAGGCTGTGCAAATATCATGGAGCTCAATGACAAATATATCTGCAAACGGAACATTTTTAACGATGCATTTTACGGTAAATGCAAACGCTCCTAAGGATGCAAGTGCAACCGTTAGGATAATCAGTAACAAGGGAGACTTTTGTGATATTGATGAAAACGATGTGGTTTTTTCATCTGTAGACGGCGTGATTAAGGTTGTTGAAGGCATCCCGGGAGATATAAACGGAGATAAAGAAGTAAACTCAAAAGATCTCATCCGCTTGAGAAAATATTTTACCGGTTGGGATGTTAATGTTGATATTCTTGCTTGTGATTGTAACGGCGACGGAAATGTTAACTCAAAAGACCTTATTCGTTTGAGAAAATACTTCTCTGGATGGGATGTTGAACTGTTTTATGGTTCAAGTAGCACTGCAGTTTGTAATCACAATTTGGTAAAGACAAACGCTAAGGCAGAAACATGCACAGAGGATGGCAATATAGAGTATTGGACTTGTTCGAACTGTAAAAAAATCTATGCTGATGCGAATGCACTTTCTGAAATCACATCGGAAAGCACTGTACTTAAAGCAAAAGGACATACTGTTGTAATTGATCCTGCCGTAGATCCTACTTATGAGAAGACCGGCTTAACTGAGGGTTCACATTGCTCAACTTGCAAAACCGTTCTTAAAAAACAAGAAGTTATTCCTAAACTTCAAAAGACAGAGTATTCCATCACTTATCACATTAGTAACGGTGATGAATACTTAGCTCAACAGACAATTCAAAATGACAATCCTGCTACATATACAAGTGAACAAGGCGTTTCTAAATTTGCAAATCCGTCTGTGCCGGGCTATCAATTCCTCGGATGGTATGACTTGCCATCAGGTGATGCAGCTGAAAACATTAAGTCAATTCCTGCAGGTACTACAGGCAATATTGATTTGTATGCAAGATGGGAGAAGCTTACTTATAAAGTAAATTTCTCATCTGAATTAATTCCGGTTGCTTCAGAAACCTATACCGTAGATGAAGAACATGTTCTTCCATCTCCAAAACTTGATGGTTATATTTTCTCTGGTTGGTCCGATGATAATGGTAATGTAATCAAGAACATACCTGCCGGTACAGTAGGTGCAAAAACATATACTGCCAATTGGATAAGTGAGAGAAATCAAGCATGGACCTATAAAGACTATGGAACTCCATTAATGTACGAAGACAGCGATACGAATACAATTCTCTTTGTATATAATATCGGTGAAATCAGAAATGTACCACTTTCAGTTGTTCATGATTTTGGTAAAATAAATTCTAATGGCGTTACTAAAACACATACAGAAACATTTAAGAAATCTATAAGTCAAGACTGTATGGATAAATACACCAATACAGTTAAGAAAGCTACTACTGATTCATATTCATGGACACTTGCAAAAGAATGGTCTGACTCAACAACTGTAAATGAAAGTTGGGCAAAGGAAAATTCGGTTACACAAGAACAAATAAATAGTTATTATAAGAATCAAAGCAACAATTGGTATGTAAGTAGCGGATCGAGCGGTTCGGATTCAATTACACAAAGTGATTCAAGTTCTAGTTCGGCTATGCTTTCATCAGTAAGAAATAAGAAAACTGACGACAAGCATTCAACAAGTACAGAAACCAATGTTTCAGCTAATCTTGATATAAAGAACACTACAACTATCGGAGCAAAAGTTCCTGTCGATTTTTTAAGCATATCTGCTGAAAACAAGACAGAAATAGGCCTTGGATTAAGTGCTTCAAGAACAGATAAGGAATCCACTTCTTCTCGTGTTCAAACAGACAATACCGATTCGGCAAGTTATAATTCTTCAAAATCATCATCAACAACTAAAAATTCCACAGCAAGCTGGAATAATGAATCCGGTTATGGTGGTAGTTCTGAAGTAGGACAAAGTTCTACCGCATCAAAAGCTATCTCTGAAAAGATCAGTCAAGAATATAATATCGGTAAGAGTTATATCAATACTGATTCTCAAAGCAGCACTCAGGGCACTCAAGCTTCTGAATCAAAGTCAGATGAGTATTCATCTGCCGTTACCTACTCTACCGCTACCGGTGAAGAAGTAACCGAAACTTATACAACCCAAAACACAATGTCCGGTTATCATCGTTGGATAATGGCTGGTACAGCTCATGTATTTGCAATTGTAGGTTATGATATTGCTTCTAAATCTTATTTCACAAATACATATAGTGTTATGGATGATAAGATGTATGAGTATGAGGATTATTCATACCAAACTGCATCTTATGATGACAACGAAAGCTCGTTGATTCAATTTGATATTCCTATGGATATCACAAAATATGTTGCAAACCGTGTTTGCGAAAGTGATGGGCTTGAGGTGTCTAAATCCGGTATTATTACAAATTACACAGGTACAGATGATTATGTTGTTATTCCTGAATACAAAGTAATCGATAATAAAGACGGTACAAATAGTGTTATTAAGGTTACAGGTATCAGTGCTTCAGCTTTTGCCGGTAAAAATATAACCGGTGTTGAACTCTCTGACTATATTACTGAGATTCCTGCTAATGCATTCAAGAATTGTACAGCCCTTAAATTTGTTAATGCTGCCGGTATAAAGAAAATCGGAAGCAATGCTTTTGCAGGTTGCACAAGCATGGAAGAATTAACCATTGGTGCAAATATCACAAGTCTCGGAACCAACATTGTAAGCAACAAGACTTTGTTGACGGTTTCTGCAGCTAATAAGAGTATAGTTGAAGCGGCGGTAAATTCGGGTGCAAAAGAAGTTTATCTAAGAGTTACCGATAAGTGTACTGATCTGAATAATTCAACACTTACAATTCCAAGCTCAATGGAGACATTTACAATCAATGGCTTTGGTAAAACATATAACAATTTAAGGATTGTTTCTAATGCCAAGAAGACAATCATAAACAGAATGAATTTTGTTTGTGATGGTCAAACTCCATTGACGATTTCTTCGCCTAATGTTGAATTGCATGAAACAACAATCAAATCACCGGGCATTTGTCTTGCACTTACTGCAGATAAGACAAATTTAGCTCTTAGAGGCGAATGTGAATTAACCGCTTCTACCGGTAATTCCATGCTTTGCAAACAGATCTCATTGAGTCAAATTGATCCGGCTTTAGCTACTTCTTTGAAGGTTAATGGTAATCTTTTAATTGCTACATCCGAAAAGGATATTCTTTCAGGTAAGAATTTATTGAAAGTTACCGGAAAAATTGTCGGTATTACTGTAGATGAATTCAACAAGTATCTTAAGGGCGTATTTACAGTATCGTTTAATGCTAACGAAGGCGTTGTAAACGAATCAAGCAAGACAGTTGTTTATGGTTCAACCTACGGTTCATTACCAACTCCGACAAGAGATTATTATACCTTCGATGGTTGGTATACTGCAAAGACCGGCGGAAACAAGATTACTGAGTCATCTGTGTTCAATTCAGCAGAAAATGTAACTTTATATGCTCATTGGACGAAAAATCCTACTTCCGATTGGGTACTTGAATCTGCACTTCCTGAAGGTGCAAGTGTTGTAGATCAAAAATGGACATATGATCTCACATCTAAAACTTCTTCAAGTTCATCAAGTATGTCCGGTTGGACTAAGTACGATACTAAGAGAACCGGTTGGGGCGGTACTCAAGGTCCTGTATATTCAAATCCAAGCAATGGTGCAAGAAATGTTTGGAGTGAACAGTATGAGACGGGCAGAACACATCACTATGTATATTATCATTATGCAAACTCAGCTTTCACAAGTTTTAGTTATGCACAGAGCAATACATATTGTAATTATAGAGAGTATGATGTCACATCTGCTTTGCCATACCACAAGGACTACAGCGGGCATGCAGGATATAGATATTATCATAATGGCACAAATTATTATATTGTTTGGCTGTCCAGAGAATATGATGATGTTTCATACGGCACACGCTGGTATTATCAAGAACCGGTATATACTTATTACTACAAGAAAACTGAAGCTAAAGAATCATCAACAGAAGTAAAAGCTTCCGATTCTATCAGTAATGTTAAAAAGTATGTTAAGTATATAAACAAGTAAATCAATAACTTTGGCTGGAGCAGCGATGCTCCAGCCTTTTTTCGTTTGAAAGCTTTTTCTCTGTCAATAGTTCGCTTTTTGGGACAATTGCTATTTGTTTGTTGATATTATGCTTTCAAGATATATTTTGCCAAATGCAGAGCAAATCTTTAGAGAAGCACTTACGCAAACTCGTGCCTCATTATCGTCTACGGCGAGAGACCACCTTTACAACACTACAATGAACAATCTTAAGATGGTGCTAAATAGCAATGGTACTTTTTCAATAGAGATTGCAAAATAGAAAAATAAAGTAGTAGACTTTGCGTTTCAAACGACACCTCATTGTAAGGTTCGCAATTTCTCATACGAATTTGCCGTGCTGAGCAAAAATAAAATTCTGAGAGATTTTTGAGAGATGCAAAGTCTGAAAAACGGCTTAAATAGGCGGTTTTGAAAAAAGATTGCAAGCCTCTGACTCCGTTATTTAAGGTTCAAATCCTTATACCTCTGCCAAGAAGCAGGCTATAGCAAAAGCTATGTCCTGTTTTTTGCTTGAAAGTAAAAACGGGATTCGAACCCTTACAATCTTTTGCAAGACGAAGTCTTGTCAAAAGAGGTTTACAATAGCATAGTTTGCGTAGCAAACTCGAGGGCGAACGAAGTGAGCCGAGTCCCTCACTCTCCGCCAAGAATAAAGGGTATAGCGTTTGCTATACCCTTTATTTTTTTGTTGATAAGACAGCAAGGGATTCGAACAAGGACGGTCGGCTTTGCCGATGAAAACAGTCCGGTGGACTGTTTGAAAGTCCGTGGTTAAAGAGCGAAGCGATGCGAAGGAGTACGGCAGTACGCCGAAAAGTCCCTCACTCTCCGCCAATAAACAGGACATAGCAAAAGCTATGTCCTGTTTTTTGCATTTTCGTTGTGTGTGAACAATCCGTAATAAAAGCGGCAGAGTATACCGTGTTTGGTTGTCGGTAAAGTGCATTTAATTTCCTTTATCGTTCTTAAAAGCAGCCGCTGTTGACAAAACGAAAAAAACAATATAGCATATTGTATACATACAATATGTTGCGGAAGTAACACATATTCTGTTACTTATAAAAAGCGGGGGTTAATATGGATAAAAAGAAATCAATTAAAAATCTCGTCGTCATTTTAATTGCAGTGGTGGCATTGGGGCTTCTTTGGGCTTTTGTCAAAAGCCAAGTAACAACAACACCGATATATATTGTTGTTGATACCTTTGTTCTGATTATACCGAGCATAATTTTGATACCCGGAATAATTTGCTATATCGCTTACATTTTTGTCAATGACGCAAAAATAAAATCCGCGCTTAAGATAAGCTCCTTATGTATAGCGGCTTTCTGCGTGGTTTTCTCCGTGTCGTTTTTTGCCGCGGTATTTGTAAATTCGGGCAGCGAAAAGACGAGCAGCTATAAAGAAGCCGCCGAGAGTAAATACAGCTTGGGTAATTTTGTCGATTTGGCTGATTACGAGGCTGAGCGTTCGGATGATGAGCTGTATTCAAATGGCTTTTTAAGCGGTTATTATACTGTTGATAATTATTCTAAAAGCGACGGCAGCTATAACTATTATACAGCTACCGTATATGAGTATACCGGCGGAACGGCGGCATCGCGAAAGCTTATTAAGAAAAGGCTTGAAAAAGAACTGTTAAGGGAGACCTCGGTCGGCGGAAAAAGCATTAAATATACAGACGGAACAGAGGGCGATTACCGATATAAATACTGTAATTACACAGACAAATTTGAAATGCGGTCTTCGTCATATTTCAGTATCGTAGCGGAAAGCAGCGATAAGGTAACGGTATATATATTAAATTCGGATTATAGAAATCATTTCGGCGAGCCGTTTGATGCGGAAAAAATTATCAGCTCAATTTGCAGCTGATACTTGCGGTATTTGCGGTCAAGTGAATTGTTATTAACCATGTTAAGCACCCTCTGCTTTTTAAATGAAAGTGGAGGGTGTTTTTTTGCATTTAAGGGCAAATCAGACGTTTTTTTCGTCATATATAAGCGGCAAAAGGAAAGCGTGAATGTTAACGCTGCGGAAAGCATTTTATTATGGGAGGCAGCTGCCATAATTGACAAAAGTTTAACGACAATTGTGTTGACATCTATAACCAAGTCATATATAATAAAAGCAAATATCTTTGGTAAAGGATTGAGTTAATGGTAAAAAAACTGACGGCAGTATTGCTTACGATGTGCATGGCTGTTTCGCTGCTGCCTATGTTCGCTCAGGCGGCGTCAAAGCCTGATGTTAAAGTGGGCGATTATGTCAAAATGGGAACATATAATAACGCCTCGATTCTTTGGCGTTGCGTGAGTATTGATGATAACGGTCCGCTTATGCTTGCAGACAGAATTGTTGACACTCTTGCGTATGATGCCAAGACAAACGACAACAGCAATTCGAAATCGCACAGCAGAAGCTATAAGCGCGCCGATTACGGCTCAAATTATTGGAGAGACAGCAATATGCGTTCCTGGCTCAATTCGACTGCGGCTGCAGGTAAGGTCGATTGGCTTTGCGGTAACCCGCCGAAGGATGGTTATGTCAGCGGAACAGGGGCCTATAATAATAAAGCGGGCTTTTTAAATGAATTTTCAAAGTCTGAAATTGCCGCTATGAAAACCGTTACCCAGCGTTCTCTTGTCTCTCATCCCGAATACAATAAGGGTATTGTTGAGGGCGACGCAAATTCCGATTTTTCTATTTAACCCTCTGAAAACTCTGTA
>ULTN01008917.1_pt1 | contig 13102 bp, 9 predicted proteins | sample 1957681 | NCBI WGS metagenome assembly ULTN01 (sample SAMEA4835736, study PRJEB28245) | human gut metagenome | biome: gut microbiome; material: fecal sample | place: Denmark | collected 2008
TCCGATGTCGATTGCCTCTTTTGCATACTGGAACTCGTCATACCCGCTCAGGAGTATGATCTTGGTCTCCGGCAGCTCGTGCTTCACGAGACGGCTCAGCTCCAGTCCATCCATGAACGGCATCTTAATGTCCGTGATCAGAATATCCGGTCTCGTCTTCTGGATGATCGGATAGGCGAGCTCCCCGTCGCCCGCGTCACCGACAAATTCAAAGCCTTCACCCTGCCAGTCGATGTTGTTCTTTATGCCCTCCCGCATAACGATCTCATCTTCCGCTAAAAAAACCTTTAACATATGAAATTCCCCTCAATACATTTTCCTGTAAAAACCATTGTAAATTCATTTTATCACACCTGCGAACAAAAAACACAGAAGATTTTGGCTGTCCGGGATGCCTATCACCGGATTCTGCTCGATGCAGTCGATACCCTCGTGCAGAAATGTCCCCCCGCATACGCAGGACTTCCGGCGCTCAGGGAACGCATCTATTTAGGTATCCAGCTTCTGGAAAGCTTTGCGCACACCCAGCTGGAGACTTCCCTCTGCAGTCAGTTTGATATGGAATCCATGCAGACACTCTGCCTCCGGATTGCAGTGGAGCTGCTGACACCGCCGCATCAGACGGGATCCGATACGGCAGTGTCATGTTCACACTAATCTTATGAAAACGCCCTGCGGTCTTAAGCTTCCGTGCTCCAATCCGTTCGCGAACAGGCAGTCCTCCGGCTCCGGCAGTCCCCGCTCCCCTGTCCGCACCGGTTCCTCCCCGGCGTTAATGCAGACCTCCAGCGTTTTTTGTCCTTCTTTTTTCTTATAATAATGTAACAATCTGGAATCCTCTCTGACATCCCATACCACTTTTCCGCTCCTTGTCTGCGGATACTGCCTGCGCATCGCAATCAGCTGCTTTACCTGTCCGGTCAGTTCCGCAAAGCTGCCCGCATCGATCTCCTCCCACGGCATGCACTTCCGGTTCGCCTTTGTTCCGCCTCCGTCCATACCGATCTCGGTGCCGTAGTAGATGCCCGGCGCGCCCTGCATGGTGAACAGAACTGTAAGCTGTGCCAGAAACATATCCGCATTTCCGTGGCATCTCTCCATCAGACGATCCGTATCATGGGAATCTAACAGATTAAACAGCACGCGGTCCACCTGCTCGTAGTACATGCTGTAGCACTGGTTGATGCCATGCATAAAATCCGTACCACTCTGTGTCTTATCTGCCCAGAAGTTATTCACGCACGCCAGAAACGGGTAGTTCATCGTCGAATCATACTCGTCGCCGAGCAGCCATGGGAAAGCATCATGCCAGATCTCTCCGAGCAGGAAAAGCTTTGGATTGCACTTTTTCAATTCCAGACGCAGATGTTTTAAAAATGCATGTGAAATCTCGTTGCCGACATCGAAACGGATTCCGTCAACCTTCCAGTCACATACCCAGTGCTTCGCAATGCCGGTAAGATACTCCATCACATCCGGCTCGCTGGTATCAAATTTTGGCATATTGTCGACAAACGCAAAGGAAAAATAATCCCCCCGCTTCGTCGCATGGGTCTGCGCATCGATCGGCCAGCGGTTCACGCAAAACCAGTGGTAGTAGCTGGACTGCGGTCCCTTTTCCAGCACATCCTGCCAGAGCGCGCACTTTGCCCCGCAATGATTAAATACCGCATCGATCATCACACGGAGTCCGAGCGCATGCGCCTCCGCAATCAACACCTTCAGTTCTTCCTCCGTGCCGATATCCGGCTCCACGCTGTGGTAGTCGATCGTGTCGTACCGGTGGTTGGAATCCGACCACAGAATCGGATTTAAGTAAATACCTCCGACGCCGAGGTCTGCAATATAGGCAAGGCGGCTGCGGATTCCCGCCAGATCACCCCCGTAAAACTCCTTCCATGTTGCATCCTCCTGACAAGCCCATTCCCGGCAGGAATGACGCTTTTCTCCTGGATTTTTTCTGCAGAAACGATCCGGGAAAATCTGATACCACACGATATTCTCCGCCCATTCCGGCACCTTCATAATGTCCGCCCGGTTCATCCACGGATAGATAAAACGCTGGATCATCCGGTCCGCTGGAAAGCGCTCTGCCGCTTTCACAAATCCATCCTCATACAGGCAGACGCTCTCCCCGCCGCCGGTGATCTCAAAATGGTACTTGACTCTGCGGTACACCGGTGTGAGGACGGCACTATATACATTTCTGTGCGCCAGTTCCCGCTCCAGTTCCATCGGCACCCGCTCGCCCTGCCAGTTCTGCTCATTTTCGGCAATCCCGGCGGAATACGGGTCGCCCGCCCAGAGGATCACCTCGTCCACATCTTTTCCTGTCTGAATACTTATTTTTAAATGTCTCTCATCAAGCGGATAGCAGTCTAAAAAATACGCCCGATGTGTAATTTCTGCCAGATTCATAGTTTTCCCCCTGTACAAATTTGCTGCAGATCTCCTGTCAGCTGCTCCGGGAACTCCGGATTTCTATTCTACGCACAGTATATCTCTGCGAGGGGAATTTTTCTCACACTATCAATCGCGTAACCTGTACAAAACAATCATTTTTTCTTTCACTTCTATCACAGCATCCGGCCGGAAAGCAGTTCGCTTCCCTCTTCGTAATCCAGGTTCTCATATGCCGCATGCAGTTCTGTCAACAGTTCCCGTTCCTCCGCTGTCAGATGGGCACGCGCAAACCGGGAAAGTCCCTGCTCAATCCCGTTTAAATCACACGCATCAAAAGCTTCCCTAAGCTGCGCCAGAATCTGCTGCTTTTCCTCCGGTATGTCCTCTGCCGTGGCTGCGCCTTCCCCCTGTATCTCCTGCGGCAGATTCTTTAATTCATCCTCGACACTCTCTAACGTGTGCCGGATCGTCTCCAAAAACTCTGTCATATGCTTTTCCATGTATCGGATATTTTCTGTCTTTGCCGCCATTTCCATGATTTCTGCGCTCTCGCTTAACGCCTGTCTGCCGATCTGCTGGCTGGCGCCCTTGATTCCGTGCACTTTCGTTCCGAAAAGCTCCAGCTGCTCCGGCACATAGCCCGGCAGTTCTGCTGCAAGCGATCCCGTCTCCTGCAAAAACGTCTGCAAGAGACGGCGGTATGCCCCATGGTTCATCTGCGCGTGAAGCAGGAAATCCCTGCGCTCTGCGACAGGCAGATAAGTCTCAATCACTTTCTTTAGCTCTGACACATCGATCGGCTTGTCCAGATACGCCGTAAATTCCGGTCTGCGATTCCGATGCTTTAACTCCGCGGTAATATCAGCAGTCATAAGTACCATTGGGATATCGCAAAACTGGCGGATCTCCTTCGCCGCTTCATCGCCATTTTTTTCCGGCATCCTCTGATCCAGAAAAATCAGCTGATACTCCTTCCGCGCTGCCGCCTCCACAGCCTCCTTTCCGTTGCGCACAACATCCAGTGTAAACCGCCACGGCGCTGCGAGTTCCTGGAAAATCTCCTGATTGATCCGCATATCATCCGCGAGCAGAACATGTGCCCCCGGATAGATCCATGTCGGCTGGATCCGCTCCGTATAGACCACTGACTCGCGCAGCAGACTGTCCGTCGTATAGCACACCGCATCATGCAGGGTGCTTCCGCACACCTTCTGCCGGATTTCCACGGTAATCGTGGTTCCCCTGGTGCCGTTGCTCTCGGCGCGGACACTGCCTCCCATACGGTTTGCAAGTTCCTTTACAATGCTAAGTCCCAGTCCGTTTCCCGACTGTCCGCTCTCTGCCGCATAGCTCACATACGAATCAAATCCCTGCCGCAGCTGTTCGCTTGTCATTCCGGTGCCGGTGTCCGACACCCTGCAGCGGACCATCACATCCGAGGAATCCCGGATTGCCTCACAGGTAATCACACAGCAGATCTCGCCCTCCTCTGTGAACTTGACCGCATTTGCGAGCAGATTCTGCAAAATTTCCCGGACGCGCATGGCATCCCCATACATTTTCTCCGGGAATTCTCCCTGTATACAGGCCTCAAACCACACCCTCTTCGACTGCAGATTGATGACACACATGTGTGCCACCTCCTCGAGCACCTGATCCAGCCGGTAGCACTCCGCCATCAGCTCGAACTTTCCTGCCTCAATTCTGGAATAGTCAAGAATCGCATTCACCTGTTCCACAAGGCTGTTCCCAGCTCCCTTGATGTGAAGCAGGAGTGCACGGTCACTTGCCGTGAGTTCCTTGCGGCTGCTTAAAATATCCGTGATTCCGATGATGGCGTGCAGCGGGCTTTTCAGGTCATGGCTCATCTGCGCGAGGAAATCACTTTTCCGCGCCGTCTGCATCTCTGCTTTTCCCTTTAATGCCTGCATCAGCTGCGTCTCTTTTTTCGGGCTGGTAATATCCCAGGCACCGAGAATATATCCACGGAGTCTCCCTGAATAGTACACCGGCGTACACTGACACTGATAATACTGTCCGTTCTTCTCGATCTCCCGGCTCTTTTTTCCCTCCTGTATGGACTTCGCCAGTTCCTCCGCCTCCTGCATGTATCCGCGGTGCCTGCGGCTGTCTCTCTCATACAACTGCATCGGACCCGCAAACAGACTTCTGCCGCTGCGGTTCGCATCAACGCAGTAAAAATTGGTATCCAGCAGTACCACTGCCGTATCCGAGTCATCGTACAGCCGCTCACGCAGAAGCTCGCCCGTATCCATCAGCTGATCCGTCTGGATCAGATAATGAACCGCACCGCAGACACCGGTTGTAGCTGCCAGCATCAGAAGATTGCCCGGAATAGTAAAAAACTTTTCCGCGCACATCGCTGCTGCATTCACGAGCAGCACAATATAGAGCAGATTAGCAATCTGATGCTCATGCATGGTCAGGGAACGGCGCAGATAGGCGTAGGTCCCCATTGCAACGATCGCCGCCGTACATCCGATTAAGTAAATTCTGAAATAAATGTGATAGATTTCCGGCTGCCGGTAGCGCATAAAAACAATCACATTCAGCGCGAGCAGCACACAAAACATAATCCACTGCACCCCGTAGGGGATATGGATTTTCAGAAAATCCATGATATAGATAAGAATCAGATAAAGCACCTGAATTAAGAGCATGTCCTTCAAACGCCCGAACAGTTCTGTCTGTCCGGTGAGCGTAAGGACAACCTGATAGAAATTATATACACCGATCAGTCCGACCAGCAGCGGCAGCAGCCTGTGCTGTCTGGAATATGCACCGGAAGTGGCATATTCCTGCAGTACATACAGCGTATAACAAAGACATATTATCTGAACCAATAATATCATTCAATCTCACTCCGCCCCATCAGAATCCTCTTAATCTCTGTCTTGACAAAGACCGGCTTGTACGGTCTTACAATGTAACCTGCCGCATCCAGATTCCGGCACAGCGTGACCGTCTGTCTGTCGCAGAGCGCCGTGACGAACAGGATCGGCACCGTGTGATCCGTCATCTCCATAATGTGTTTGGCCGTCTCGATACCGTCCATCTCCGGCATATCGATATCCATCAGCACCAGATCCGGCGCCGGATGTTTTTTCAAATACAGCAATGCCTGGTGACCGGATTTCATCAGGATGACATCATATAACGGCTCTAAAATGCCACGCAGCATCTGCAGATTCGTCTTCATATCGTCCACAACCATGATCCGGCAGCGTACCGGCGGCCGTATCATCTCGTTGCGCTCCTTTTCTGCCTCTTCCGTGGAGAAGCCGGATTCCGTCTTCATACGCAATGTAATATGGTAGTTCGCTTCGTTGGACAGATCCAACAGTTCCCCGTCCATCAGACGCACTACGGGTCTTAAATTATGTACGCCAAAATTCTCATAGATGATGGCTTCTCTTCCATCGGAAAGCGTAACCATCGTTCCCTTCGGATAGAGCGGCACATACTTTAGAAGTGTCTCCACTACCTCGCGGTCAAACATGATGCCGCAGCCGCCCATCAGATACTCTGTCGCCTCATACGGTGCGTATGGCTCCTTGTACGGGCGCCTGGACGTAAGTGCATCATAGACATCCGCCACGTGCAGAATCCTGGTAAACATCGTCTGCTGCGCGCCTTCCAGCCCGTCCGGGTATCCGCTTCCGTCCACATTTTCATGGTGATGCAGCACGGCCTCCTTGATATGCGCAGAAATATCCCACCGCTCACTGATAATCTGGTACGACAGTGTTGCGTGGGATTTCATAATCAGATATTCTTCCTGTGTCAGACGTCCCGGCTTGTTTAAGATCTCATCCGGGATCTGCAGCTTTCCGAGGTCATGAAGCAATGCCGCAGTCACAAGATGCCCCAGCTCCACTTCACTCATCCCCATACCCATTCCAATGACGCCGCAGTATACCGCCACGTTCACAGAATGTGCGTAAGTGTAATCGTCGTAGCTTCTTAAGTCCGTAAGATCAAGAGACACATTTCCGCAGGATAAAATCTCCTCCACCATGCGTCTGGCGATCAACTTACATCCGTCAATGTCGCAGGCACGGATGCGCTCCTGTCCCTCCTGCCTTAACTGCGGCGTAATCACACTCTCAATCGTGATGCCCTCTGAAAGTTTATCTTCTATATATATACCGTCGAATCCGTAAGCTTCCAGTTTTTCCAGATAGCTCTCCGTCAATTCGCAATGGCAGCCAATCAACGTTCTTCCGACGGAATCATAAAGGTCGGCTGCAAGAACCATGCCCGGTTCTGCCTCCCTGAGTGGTACATAACGCATAACATTCCTCCTACCTTTCACTGTACCAAGCCGACCTCATAAAGTCAATGAAACTTTTGACCTTATTTTCTAGGATTCGACAGAAACCACCTCGTAATCCTGATCCTCAACCGCCTTCTTTAAGACCTCATCCGCCACGTCGCTGCTAAGCGTCACAACCGCGTTTCCTGCCTCGTGGCTGACTACAGCCTCCTGCACGCCTTCTACCGCTTCGAGTGCCTTCTTGACTCTCGCCTCACAGTGTCCACACATCATACCGTTAATCTTCATTGTCTTTTTCATTGTCTCATTCTCCTTTTTTTGATTTGTTTCTGATTTCTTCTCCAAAGCGTCATCCGGCTCCTTCGCCGCAGCTGCGGCGGTCTGCCCTGTCACCGCATTTTTGATCCTGCGGTCTTTTCCGACGTCATACATCCGGAACAGATTCAGGCGCAGCGCGTTGGTCACAACACAGAAGCTGGATAAGCTCATGGCTGCCGCACCGAAAATCGGGGTTAACTGCCAGCCGAACAGCGGAATCCACACGCCTGCCGCAAGAGGAATGCCGATAATATTGTAGAAAAATGCCCAGAACAGATTTTCATGAATATTGCGCAGGGTTGCGCGGCTCAAGCGGATTGCCGCAGGCACATCCGACAGGCGGCTCTTCATCAGCACGACATCCGCGGCATCAATGGCAATATCCGTTCCGGCGCCAATCGCCATTCCGATATCCGCCCTTGTAAGCGCCGGCGCGTCATTGATTCCATCGCCGACCATGACCACTTTGCCCTTTTTCTGCAGTTCTCTTACCACCTGCTCCTTGCCGTCCGGAAGCACGCCGGCGATCACCTCGTCCACGCCTGCCTCTTTTCCGATCGCCTGCGCCGTCCGCTCATTGTCGCCGGTCAGCATCACCACATAGATTCCCATGTTCTGCAGTTCTGCCACCGCACGCGGGCTGTCCTCCTTGATGACATCCGCCACGGCGATTACGCCGAGCAGCTTCTCATCCTTTGCAAAAAACAGCGGCGTCTTGCCCTGCATGGCGAGCTGCTCTGCCTGCCGCTTCATGGCATCGGACACCTTCACGTGCTGCTCGATAAAGATGAGATTGCCGCCGTAAAGCCGTCTTCCATCCCGCACACCGGTCAGACCGTTGCCCGGAAGCGCCATGAAATCGGTCAGCATATCTTCTAAGCCGTCCGCTCCGCCAGATGCTCCGTCTGCCGCAGACGCCCTCTTCCCGCCGGACTGCGCCTTTGCCCCGGCCTGCTCCTTCACGTAGACAAGAACGGCCTTTGCAAGCGGATGCTCGCTCTTCTGCTCCAGAATCCCTGCCGCATGCAGCAGCTCCTCCGCCGGAACGCCTTCCGCCGGAAGGACATCCGTAACCCGCGGCTCTCCGCTCGTGATGGTTCCGGTCTTATCGAGCGCTACAATCTGCATTTTTCCGGTCTCCTCCAGAGAGACTGCCGTCTTGAACATAATACCGTTCTTAGCACCCATGCCGTTTCCGACCATGATTGCTACCGGAGTGGCAAGTCCGAGCGCACACGGGCAGCTGATGACCAGAACAGAGATCGCTCTCGCCAGCGCAAAGCCGACCGGCTTTCCGGCAAGCAGCCACACAATCAGTGTCACGATCGCAATTCCAATGACCGTCGGTACAAATACGCCCGATACCTTATCGGCAATCTTGGCAATCGGCGCCTTGGTCGCCGCGGCATCGCTGACCATCTGGATGATCTGGGATAAGGTTGTATCCTCGCCGACTCTCATCGCCTCGCATTTTAAAAAGCCGGACTGGTTCACGGTCGCCGCGGAGACTTCATCTCCTGGCGCCTTGTCCACCGGTATGCTCTCGCCGGTCAGCGCCGCCTCATTCACGGCACTGCTGCCCTCGAGGATGATACCGTCCACGGGTATGTTCTCCCCCGGGCGCACCACGAAGACGTCTCCCTTTTTGACCTGCGCGACCGGAACCTCCTGTTCCACACCGTCACGCACGATGGTGGCAGTCTTCGGTGCCAGGCTCATCAGGCTCTTGAGCGCATCGGTCGTCTTGCCTTTTGAACGCGCCTCCAGCATTTTTCCGACCGTGATCAGCGTCAAAATCATCGCCGCCGATTCAAAGTAGAACTCGTGCATGTAGCTCATGACCCCGTCCATATCGCCGCGCACCTGTGCATCGGTCATTGCAAAGAGTGCGTAGGTACTGTAACCGAACGCTGCCGTTGCCCCCAGCGCTACGAGTGTATCCATATTCGGTGCCCTGTGCCAGAGACTCTTGAATCCGCTGATAAAGAACTTCTGGTTGATGACCATGATCACCACCGTCAGCAAAAGCTGTACCAGCCCCATCGCCACATGGTTTCCCTCAAAGAACGCCGGCAGCGGCCATCCCCACATCATGTGTCCCATGGAAAAATACATCAGCACTGCCAGAAAACCTACCGAAGCCACCAGTCTCTTTTTTAAAAGAGGCGTCTCCCGATCCTTTAACATATCTTCCTGCGGCATCGCCTCGCCCGCTCCCGCGGTTCCTGCGCCGCCCCGCTTCTTCTCGGCAGCGCCGTATCCGGCATCCTCAACCGCCCGGATGATCTCCATGGGCGCCGCGGTTCCCTCGACGCCCATGGAATTCGTCAGAAGACTCACCGAGCAGGATGTCACACCCGGCACCTCCGCCACTGCTTTTTCCACGCGCGCGCTGCACGCCGCACAGCTCATTCCCGTCACTGTATATTGCTTCATCTTCCTCCCTCTCCCATCTATTTCATCAATTTCTGGAGCACCGTCACCAGTTCGTCGACAGTCTCCTCCCTGCCCTCGCGGATATCATTCGTCACGCAGGTCTTGATATGATTGGCGAGAAGCACCTTGTTAAAACTGTTGAGCGCCGCATTCACAGCCGCCACCTGCACCAGAATATCCGTACAGTAAGCATCCCGCTCCACCATTCCCTTAATTCCGCGAATCTGTCCCTCGATGCGGTTTAAACGGTGAATCATATCCTTGTATTCTTTCTCTGACCGTTCCTTTGTCTTATGGGAACAGCAGCATTCCTTTTCCTCTGCCATACGCTTTGCCCTCTTTCTTACTATTTACCCGCAAGTCTGTTTCTATTCCTCATTTGCAGGCTCATTATATACCCCCTTGGGGTATATTGCAAGTGTTTTATTGTGTTATTTTTCTCATCAAAAAAATCCCGGCCTGTCCAACCGGACCAGCCAGGATCTTTTGGGAATCTGCCGTCATGCGGCAGTCTCTTTTATTTATCCGCAAACCCTCTCCAGAATCTCTGTAAGTGCACTTCCGCTGCTGGTATGGCTTCTCACCACATCCGCATTGCAGCGCTCCGCCTCTGCCACCGCACACCGTACCATCTTATGTGATACGGTGTTGGTGAAGAGAATGATCAGATCCGGTGATCCGATCTGGTTCCCGAGCTTTGCCGGCATCTGTGTAAATACCTTCGCTTTACAGTTATGTTCCTTACAGATCTTTTTATACTGGCAGACCATGCGGTCATGTCCGCCTACAATCACAACACTCATGACTACACCGCCGCAAGCTGCCTGCCGAGATCGGTGCAGGCAGCCACAGCCTCATCGTCCGGTGCCTCCTTACAGATCACGCCTTCGCCGTTCAATACATTCGCGCCTGCGGATGACATGCGGTCTACCCAGTCACGCATCCACTGTCCGTCTCCCCAGCCATAGGAACCGAACAGACCGATGGTCTTGCCTGCCGCAAATCCTTCTACCTCGGTTACGAAAGGCTCCATCTCGCCCTCCTCAAGAACCTCAGCCCCCATTGCCGGGCATCCGAGTGCAAATGCCTTTGCGTTCTTTAACTCCGCTGTAGAGACGCTGCTTACGTCTACCACTGCGGCTTCCTTACCTGCTGCTGTGATTCCGGCGCCGACTGCCTCTGCCATCGCCTGTGTATTTCCTGACTGTGACCAGTATACTACATAAATCTTATCCAACACTTTTCCCTCCTGCTATATCTCTGTATTCTGCTATGTAAGTTAGTCTTGACTAACTTTAGCTATACTATACTAAATAAGAAGGGTTTCGTCAAGTGCAGTAAATGAAATATTTTTCTCATTAGAAAACTGCTATTCCACTTCATCCGCGAACTTCGTCAAGCAGCGCTGATTCTCCTCAAATTCGCAGGTACTCGCATTGTCAAGCACCTTGCGCCCGTAGAAAACGCGCTTTTCCTCCACAGGGATCGACAGTGTCGCCGTACCGTTCTCCGTCTCGTAGGAGACCTCGTCAATTTCCGTCTCGCCAAGCGCCTGATACGCACTGTATAAGGTGTGATCCCTGTATCCGTTCACCATCTCCCAGTAGGAAGCGTACTTGTCACTGGTTAGTCCATACAAATCCAACGTATTATATAGTCCACTGTAATTACGTTCTATATACTCCCGCTCACACCAGTCCAGATGATAGGCATCGCCGGAATATTTTCCCTCATCCACAGCGGTAGCAATCAGCGCCCACAGAACCGAGAACACGAAAAACAGCGCTATCACACATCCTGCAAACTTTACTGCCAGCATCGGCATACTTACCTCATAGTTTCCGGTCTCATCTGAAAATTTCCACAACATTTTCAGATTCTTAATCTTCTTCATATTCCCAGCCCTCTCTCTCAAAGATCCGGCGTACCAGTTCGTCCACCTTCTCCGAATCACGTTCCATGCCCATCAGCTCTGACAGTTCTTCCTCCGACATTCCAAAGGTGCCAAGCAGTGCTGCTGCCACGTCCTGTTTCATGTCATTGTAATATTCCTTGTTTTCTTCATATTCCAGCTTGCGGTAGGAATCCCCCGTCTCTCTTTCCAGGATATTCTTTCCCGCCCAGAGTACATACTTTACATCGTTCGGACTGATCTGCTGCCCGGCCGGCCAGTCCAGCACCTGCTGGATCTGAAACAGGTCTCTCAAAAAGGCGTGATAATCATCATACAGCCGGACGCGCTCTGTATATTTTTTAAACCCCTCCTGTCCATATACCTGATGGGATTTGAGATAATCGTAAAGACCAGTATAATCTTCCGCCACAAGCAGTTCCTCTGCCTCCTGCACAGATGCCTGGTTGTGCTGGCGGGTAATGTGAATCCCCTCCAGCCCAAACACAATCGCCAGCACGAGAAATGTAAGTGCTGTCACTGCCGTAATCACCAGCAGAATCACATTCATCACCTTATCTGCAACATACAGCGGCATGGAGTGAATCACCCTGGCTTTCGTAAGCAGCGTCTCCTTTCGCGCCAGATTTTCCTCATTTTTCCATTTTTCGCCAAGCGGATTTACCTCTCCACAATATGGGCATTTCAGTTCTTTCGCCGGATAATCATATCCGCATTTTTTACATATCATCTTCGCACACGCCCTCGCTTTTATTCCGTAAGATGGGAAAATGCCCGCTCCTGCATCATCCGCTCCAGATTGCTCTGATTATCTTTGTCTGATGGATCATACCCGTCCATCACTTCCTTTATCTCTTCCTCTGTCAATTCATAATGCTCATTTAAATACGCAGAGCAATACTCCCGGTAATAAGCGACTGCCTCCTGTTCTTCATATTTATAATCAGCTGCTTCACTTTTCTGGCAGACAATAAGTGCATCTATGATATAGCTCACATCGCTCAGTCCAGTTGGTTTTTTCTCACGGATAATTCTCTCCAGATACTCTCCCTCAGGTGTTATCAGATAATCCTTTGTATCGTTTTCCAGTGTCTCTACCAGCCGGTACTTGCGAAATGCTTCACCATACAATGTATTGTGCTTTTTCATATAAGTACAGATTCCGCTGTAGTCCTGCTGCTGATACATCTTCTCCAGCTTTTCGAGTACTGCCTGCTCTCTGTTATCCGAAGCAACCGTATGAATACGCATGGCCACATATATACCGGCACTAATCAAAATTCCCGCCACAATCACAGTAATCAGAACCTTCGCCGCCATAGACATCCCTGCTTTCGCCACCCGCTGGGGCTTCTCCTCCCACTGCTGCTTCTCTCTTTTTAAGTCATTGATCGTATCCTCGTGCACCTGCACAGATTTTTCAAAGTTGTCGCCACCACAGTACGGGCAGCGCGGTGCATCGTCTGCATATGACGCACCGCAGTTATTACATACAATCATTCTTTCTCCCTCCGGTGTCTCACAGAACTCCTCTTCAAGTAACACCCTGTATTGTTCTTTGTCTATTATATCAGTTTTTTGCTGTATAGGAAGCATTTTCCTATGAACCGAAAAAGAGGGGCAGTCGCTTGAAACGGGCAGCCCCTTTTGACGTGAGAAGGAATAGGAAAAGAAGCACATCCTACCGATTTCTGATGGAAATGCAGATGGAATATTCGTTTGAGAAAAATGTGAGC
>ULTN01062567.1_pt1 | contig 13027 bp, 9 predicted proteins | sample 1957681 | NCBI WGS metagenome assembly ULTN01 (sample SAMEA4835736, study PRJEB28245) | human gut metagenome | biome: gut microbiome; material: fecal sample | place: Denmark | collected 2008
TTTTTTGTTCCCTTTAATTAGCCATGAACTGCTTGACACCCTGGCTTTTGGAAGCAGGGTTGTCGGCCCCGTAACCTTCCATGAGGTTGACCACACCCCATACGCCAACGCCGCCGCCCAGGGCAACAACCAGAGTAGACATCGTAGAAACAGCAGTCGTAAAGAAACTCATAATAAAATCCTCCTTGAATTTAAAAAACATGTTGATATGTTGTCGGTTTGGTTTTTGGATTGGAGCAGCCCCCTTTCAGGCTCTGCCCGGACAGGCGGACGGATATGCTTTTTCATCCGCACCGCCGTTTTGGAAAATTCCGGGCAGATCGGGGCTTTCTCCGTGGAGCGGTTATAAAAATCTGCCATTGAACCATAAGAGAAAGCGCCGTTTAACGCCCTGGCTATCGTTTCCAATACATGAACCGCTTCGTCGTAAAATCCCATTTTGACCTCCCATGTGTTGAAATTGCCGGTGTCCGGCTGGTTTTGGGCAAAAAAAGAAAAGGCTCCACCGATTTCAAAGCCCACATAGGGGCATCGGTGGAGCCTTTAGGCAGCCGCTTGGGGCTGTTTTATCTCTCCAAGGTCATAGACCTCAAATTCTTCTTCCGGCTTGACTTTGAGCCGGTGTTGCAGGTATGCCTTTACATCAAAGGCATACTTGGGGTTTGCGTCTGCCGTGTACTTGTACTGAGGATGCTTCGTCAGATCGTACTTCTTGGAGTAGAACGGGCGGACACCCTGCACCTGGACGATGCAGCGGCTGGAGGGCATGACGGCCAGCTCATCCACGCTCATCAGTTCCTTGCCCAACTTCTGATAGTTCAGACCGTAGGTACGCTGGGCACCACGGGAATCGCTTTCATTCATGGTGTCAATGGTTTCTTTGCCCAAAAGCCCGGACACCATCTTTAAGCTGCTTTCCTCTTTCCCGCCCAGAAACAGCATGGTTGAGCAGCACCCGGCAACGGTTTCCGCATTGTCCTTATACATTCCTTTAAGCTGGCTGAACGTCTGGAGAACGATGTGGGCAGATATATTTCTCGACCGGATCACGGAAACCAAATGCTCCCAGTTCGGGATTTTTTGGTTTGCGAACTCATCAAACAGGCAGGTTACATGGATCGGGAGCCTGCCATGATAGACTTTCAACGCCCGGTCGCACAGCACGTTGAACATCTGGGAGTACATCATGGCTGAAATGAAGTTGAACGTCGGGTCGGTATCGGAAACTACCGCAAAAAGGGCGGTTTTCTCGTCACCCAGCTTTTCAAGCTCTAATTCATCATAGGACATCATCTCCCGGACGGCAGCAATATCAAATGGGGCTAATCTGGCCCCGCAGGAAATAAGTATGCTTTTTAAAGTTTTGCCCGCCGCCATCTTAAATTTTTTATACTGCCTTGCCGCAAAGTGGTCGGGATTGCGCTGTTCCAACTGTTCAAACAGCAGGTCAACCGCTGATTTAAAGTTTTCGTCGTCCTCCCGGCACTCGCAGGCGTTGAGCATATCCAGCAGGGTATTCATGTTGCGCTCCTCGGCTGGGGCTTCATAGTAGATATAAGCGATCAGTGCCTGATACAGCAGAGCTTCCGCTTTCTCCCAGAATCCGTCCCCGCCTTTGGCTTCTCCCTGGGTATTGGTCATAATAACCGTGACAAGAGTGAGAATGTCCGTTTCGCTATGGAGATAGACAAAGGGGTTGTAGTGCATGGAGCAGGAAAAATCAATGGTGTTTAAAACCTTGATTTTATACCCGCCACGCACCAGCGCCCGCCCGACTTCCTCAATGACCGTGCCTTTGGGATCGGAGCAGACATACGATGCGTTCATCTGGAGAAGATTGGGCTTGATGTGGTAGCGGGTCTTTCCCGAACCACTCCCACCAATGACCAGCACATTCAGATTGACGTTTCTCTTTTCGGGGTCTGCAATTTTTCCCAGCGTCAGACGTTCCGTTTCGGACAGCAGGATATTCTGCGAAAAATCCGGGTCGATGAACGGCTCAATATCTTTTGCATTTCCCCATCGGGCAGTCCCATACTCCGCACCACGCCGGTATTTCCGGGCATTCTTGGATTTCTGGTATACGATAAACCACAGCAGAGCGCCGCAGGCAGCCCCCACCAGCAGGTCAAACGGATGCAGGCTGGGCAGGGGATTGGTAAAGGCTTCCCCGATTTTGAGGAACGCCCCAAAAATCCGATCCAGCACATCGCCGCCGGATGCCATGCGGTACGCCTGCCCCAGCTTGGTAGCCATCAGGCCGACCAGGATATACGGCAAAGCCGCTTTTAGCAGCTTGGAAGTATTGATTTTTGGCAATTTCTTCATCTGTCCACCTCCTGGCTCTTGTTCCGGGAGAGGGATTTTGCCATATCCTTGACCACTTCCTGGAGTTTGGAAAGCTGCTTGCGGATGGACGGCTTCTCCTTGGACTGGCTTTTCACGACTTTACCGGAATATTCCCGGAATGCCGCCGTCAGTGCGTCGGCATCTTTACTCTTGAAAAAGACCAGATACCGGGGCGGCTGTGTAGAAACATCCTTTTTGAGAGCAAAGTCAATGCCGTATTTCCGGGCAACTTTCTCAAAAGACTTGATGTTGCCGTCCGTGATTTCGATGTTGCTGACCCCAACTCCCTGCCGGACAAGGTGTTTCACACTCTGTTTGCCCTTGTAGACCTTGGGATTTTTCTGCTTTTTCTCCATTTCCGCAAGGGCTTTCAGGAGTGCGGCTTTCAGCACATTGGCAGTCAGCTTGGTGGCTTTGATACTAATCGCCACCGATTTGTTTTCAACTTCTTCCTGCAAACCTCATCACTCCTTTCTCTGGCAGGAATGCTGAAAAAGGAAATGGTCTAAGGCGGAACCACCAGCCGGTGCAGCAGAAACAGCGTCAACCGGTACAGGTAATCAGGCATCAGCCCTCCACCTCGTTTTCTCCCTGAGCATGGATTTTCAGAATGCCATCCAGGGTAGTGGCGGTAATGCCCAGCCGCTGTGCCACGGCAATATCGTTTTTAACGGACTCGTCAACTTCGTCCCCGCAGACGATCAGCACATGGCTCCGGCGCAGAAGTTCACGCCCAATGTCAATGCCGTCCTTGTGTTCGGCAGGAATGGAATCACGCAGGAAATGGGGAAGATAGAGAACCGGGCAGATCGGGGTAAACCCGGCTTCATAGACTTTGCGGCAGTACACCGCCGCCTGGTCAATGACGGTAAACTCGCCGCCTTTCCAGACGGCTGTAATGTAGGCAAATGGCTTTTTCATGGGGAAGCTCCTTTCTCCGGCTGTGCCGGGTAGCAAACGAGCAACCCCGTGTCAAGAATGAAAATGAACGCACACCGTGCGTTCTTGACACAGTGCTGCTCATTTGCATTTTTGCAGTTAAGGGGGCTGGCCAGGAACTGGCGCAGCCGCCCATAGGTGATTATGAAAAAAGCAGTTACCCACCGCCGTAAAGGTCATGGTTGACCAAAGCTGTGTAGTAACTGCTGATAGTGGTAGGGGCATTATACAAGGCGGTAAGCAGATACGCCCGGATGTTTCGGACTTTGGTGGTGTTAGATTTCAAACTGCTCACCACATAGCTGATATGCTCTGAATTGAGTTTTAGCAGGCGGCTCTTTACGACCTCTAAAGGAAAATCCTGACCGCCTATGCGGATCATGGGCTTTGTGCTGCATACCGTGTCCACCATGATGTCAACAATCTCGTCCAGAATGTCGGCATCATAGCCGAGCTGCCTGCGAGTGATCTCGTACTCAATATTCTCCATGATAATCTGACGATAGACACGCATCGTATCCATCGCATCTGCCGCAGGCGATTTATCTTCCGGCAGCCCCCTGACCGGATAGATAGATGGTTCAGTATCACTCAATTCAGTATCTTTTATCTCAGTATTATTAGAGGCCGTTTTTTGGAAGTCTTGACTTCCAGATTGCGGAACTTTAGACTTCCGTTTTTCGGAAGTCAAGACTTCCGCATTCCGAACAAAGTTCTTAACGTAGATTTTTGTCGGCTTTCCCTGGCCTTGCTTTTTGCGCTCGATCAAGCCCGCCTTATCCAGTTCCCCAAAAAGGGAAACGGCTTTGGTATGCCCGCAGCACAGATATTCCAAAGCATCCTCCAGGGTAAAGAAAATGAATACCCGGTTGTATTCGTCCAGCCAGCCATTCCGAACTGACAGCCCCATACGGTCAAGCATAAGCCCGTACAGGATTTTGGCGTCGGAAGATATGCGCCGGTAGCTGGGGTCAGTGAACAGCACTTTGGGTATCCGGTAAAAAGTGAACTGTTCCGCTTCATCTCCGTAGAAGTAGTCCAGCATGGCAAGGTCTGGCATGAATGACACCTCCCTCCTAAGAAATTCTAAATGCTTAAAACAAAAGGTGCTGCCCGAAAGCAACACCTTTTAAATCTGAAACTGGCATCTCTATTCTGTTTTTCTATGGAATCATCTGGAAATGCTTGAGCGCATCCATAATCGCCGCTTCTTTCTCCGGCGGGCACTTCGGCACTTTGGCATCTTCTTTTTTTGACTGGTTATAGTTCTTTCTCTCGATAATGCCACATTTCCGTTTTATTTGGGCGATATAAAGCTGACTGACTTTAAAGCCGAATTTTTCAAGTACATAAGCCTTGATTTCATCGTAAGTGGCTTTACTCTCCGCTGCCGTCAAATCCAACTCATCCATCGTGATTTCCACCTCAATATGATGCTTGACATTTAGTTTGGACAATAAACATACCGTCTCTACATGTGTCGTATGAGAAAACTGATCAAATGCCTGCCACTTCATGAGTTCATACTTCTCTTCACAGAGTATCTTCAAATCCCTTGCCAATGTTGCCGAATCGCAGCTCACATATACAATCCTCTCCGGTGACATCGCAAGCATTGTGTCCAGACACTTCTCATCACAGCCCTTTCTTGGAGGGTCAACGACTATCACATCCGGGCGAAGCATATCTGTACGTCCGGTGGTTTTTGTATCATCAGTGATATTCTCTGTTTTCTTTGCATTCTCATAAAACTGTGGCAGCACCTCCTCAGCCTTTCCTACGAAAAACTGTGCATTTGTGATGCCATTGAGCTTCGCATTGTTTTTGGCATCCTCGATTGCCTGAGGCACTATTTCCACTCCGTACACCTGCTTTGCCTTCTGTGACAAAAAGAGCGATATGGTACCGATACCACAGTAGAGGTCCCAGACATTTTCATTTCCTGTGAGCCCTGCAAATGCAAGTGCCGTGCTGTAAAGCTTTTCTGTCTGCTTCGGGTTTACCTGATAGAACGACTGTGGCGAAATCTGATATGTGATGCCTGTCCCCTGTGGTGTGAAATCAGGGTAAGAAAGCAGATGGATGGTGTCCTCAATATATGGTCTGCCCCATATGCAGACCGTCTTTTTGCCGAGGATGACATTTGTGTTTTCCTTGTTGATATTGTAGGAAATCGAAGTCATTCCATCGATTTTTGAGAGTCTTTCGCACAGTGTATCCGCTGCTAGGTGTTCAGGCTCCAGCTCATCTGCATTTATCACAAGACACACCATAATCTGCTTTGATGTAAAACCATATCTGATAAGCACATGGCGCACGAGCCCTTTGTGTGTGTTCTCGTCATACGGTGTGATGCCGCACTCATTCATCCATTCCTTTATGATGTCGAGTATCTCTTTGTTTTGCGGCACCCCAAGCCTGCAGTCCTCGACCGGGATGATATTGTGGCTTCGCGATGCATAAAAGCCTGTCACTATATTGCCATCCCTGTCATATCCCACCGGAAACTGTGCCTTGTTGCGGTAGCGGTATGGATTGTCAGCGCCAACAGGCGGCTGCATTTTACTGTCCAGCTTTGCCTCGGAAAATCCACCTATACGCATGAGATTGTTGCGCACCTTATTATTTTTAAATTCAAGCTGCTTTTCATAGGATAGCGCCTGTATCTGGCAGCCGCCACACCTCTTGTGCAACTCACATTGCGGCTCAACGCGAAAAGTGGAAGGGGTCTTAATCTCTTCCACTCTTGCGTAGCCATAGTTTTTCTTTAATTTTGTTGCGCGGGCTGTTATGACGTCACCAATCAGTGCATCCTTTACGAAAAAGGTCATGCCATCATAATGTCCGATACCCTCGCCGTCCGTTCCCATATCTGTTATTTCAAGTTCAAATATGTCATTTTTTTTCATGCTTTTCTCTTCTTTATTTTATGTATAATGATATGAGGGTCAAAAGGTATTTTGCCCCTCATTTATGATTAATATCGTCCGCCTTTTTACACACTTGTTCTGCGGAAATTTGTCTCCATAAATCTGTTGTAGCCCTGCCACTTTGTATCGTTTTCAGGCACATTTACAAGCAGCTCCCTGAAGGTCTCCATCTTGGCATCTATGTTGTCTGCAAAGCTAAGTGCAAGTGCCTCGACAAGTGCCGGCTTTTTCGGAGAGCCAAACTCAAGCTCGCCGTGGTGGGCAAGTATACAGTGCTTAAGCTCGTTTGCGAGTACTACCGGGAAGCCGTCGATGCTCTTGATTGCATCGCCTACCCACTCTGCACCAATCATGATATGTCCGAGGAGCTGACCAGCGTCTGTATAGTCATTCTCCGGGAAAGTAGAAAGCTCCTTTAATTTTCCGATATCATGGAAAATAGCTGCTGTAAGAAGCAGGTCACGGTTTAAAACCGGATACATTTTTGCAAAATAATCACAGTTCTTCGTCACACCGAGTGTATGCTCCAAAAGACCTCCTACAAAGCCGTGGTGCACGCTCTTTGCGGCTGAATGGAACTTGAAACGGCGCTCAAACTCCTTATTATCAAAAAAGCTATGTAAGAGCTGTGACAGGTACTGATTCTTTACAGAGCCGATAAAGCCCATGAGTTCCTTATACATTACCTCGACATCCTTATCGCTGACCGGCAGATAATCCGCAGGGTCATATTCTCCCTCGTTCACCTTTCTCGCACGCTTTATGGAACACTGTAAATTGCCCTGAAAGCTTGTGATATCACCGGTTATGGCTATGTAATCCATTGCATCAAATTCCTCAATGCCTACTGAGCCCACATCCCATATCTTGGCATCCAGCGTGCCTGTCTTATCCTGCAGGATAACATTGTCATAAGGCTTTCCGCTTTTGGTCATGGCTGTCTGCTTGCTCTTGCATAAAAAAATCTCATTGATTCTCTCTCCCTCGCGGAGAGTTGAAATATACTTCATATATCCTCCTAATTTCGGCTAATTCATCACTCCGATTTTCACCTGACAGGTAATCTCCGTGTAGCCGTTGCTTCCTTTTCTCTTTACTTTCAGATTGCAGGTATCCTCAGGCTTTTGCTTCATAAGCTGTGTGTTGTACGCGGACACATTCGACACATCTGTATTGTTTACCGCAACTATCACATCTCCGCTTTGAAGCCCCGAGACAAATGCCGGTGAATCCATGGTAACCTGCTTTATATAAACACCCTTTGGGATGTTATATCTGTTTGCTATTTTTTCTGTAACTGTAGTACAGGTGATGCCTATGTACGGCACATCTGCGCCGCTCTCGAGCTTTTCAATGACAGGTGACAGGTCGCTTATGCTGACAGCCGTGAGCGTATTGTTTTCCTCCGCCGGATTGAAATCCTGCAGCGAAAGCCCTATGACCTGACCATCTGTATTAATCAGTATACCGCTCTGCAACTTGTTGCTTGCGATATCTGTGGTGAGCACCGAGTAATTGTTGTCCTGCGCCGACAGCTCGTTGGTTGTTGACGTTACAAGACCTGTGAGAATGGCATAGTTTGCCTCAAGCGCAATGACAGATGCTCCTCTTGAAACAATATTTGAATTACCAAGCTCCGCAACCGCTATAGCCCCTGTTGTGGTGTCGTCCAGAAGTGACTTATCCACGGAAATGATTGCTATACCTGTATTGCTGTCATACTTGACCAGCGCAGCATCAGCCATCATGTCGTTTACAAAGGTTACACTAAGCTTATCCGCCTTATCCACTACATTTTTCTCTGTCAGAATGATCAGCTGCTTTCCATTGTCCCTCAGTATCACTCCCACTCCCTGACCCTCGGTCTCATATGAATTGTTGAAAATATCAGTGGCATCTGTCACACCCGTGACTCCTACTACAAATTTCGAGGCCGAAGCGCCCACGCTGTAGAGCTGGTTCTGCACTGCCTGATAATCTGCGAGTGTAGGCTGATATGTCTGCGAAGACGGCTCCGAAGAAGTGCCGGACTCTGTGCTTTGTGTACCATTTTCACTATATGCATCATTGCTGTCATCTATGCCAGGCTGCTGTGTGGCTATCTGCACATCATTATTATTTTTTCCATCTGAAGCTTTTTTTGATTGTCTGTTGATAACCGGCAGAAATATAGCAAAAACAATGCTTGCAGCCACTGCAAATGCCACTCCGCATAGTGCTGCTGTGCCTGCTTTTTTTGCAAGTCTTTTTTTATTCAGCGGTTTATCCTTTATCTTTTCTCTGATAAATTGCTCCATATTGTCACCCTGATTAGATGTCTTTAGTTACTATCTTACATTATATTCTGAATTATATTGCGTTGCAACCATATTTTTTGAGTACGGGCTTGTGGCATGTACCCGCCGGACTGCTGCAAGCCCTTACTTTTTGGCTCGTTTAACAAACTGGTTCGTTATGTATTAAACTTTATGTTATCATCTTGTAATTATCATTTAATACATATTTATTATGGTTTTTTTGAAGATTTTCAGCTATAATATGATAAGCTATACAGTAAATATGAATTTAATATTCAACTACCAAAATATAAGGATATAGAAATGAATAAAAAAGTTTACAAAACATTGGAATATAACAAAATCCTCACCATGCTAAGCAGCTACGCAGCATGTGATGAGACAAAGAAGCGGTGTCTTTCGCTTGAGCCTATCACCGATTTATACGAAATCAGACATCTGCAGACCACCACTGCCGATGCACTAAGCCGCCTGTATAAGGACAGCGGAGTGTCCTTCGTTGGCATACACAATGTACATGCTTCCCTAAAGAGACTCGATATCGGCGGAGCTCTGAATACGACCGAGCTTCTTCGCATCTGCAGTCTTTTGGAGGTTGCAAAGCGCGTGAAGGCTTATGGCAGAAGCGCCATGGATAATGAGAAGCAGGATTCACTCTCCGGTCTGTTTTCAGGGATTGAACCGGTTTCTGCGCTCTGCGACGAGATTAAGAGGTGCATTTTATCTGAGGAAGAGATTGCCGATGATGCGAGTCCTGAGCTTTTTAAGATAAGAAAGAGCATACGCGGCATGAACGACAGAATCCATGCGCAACTCACCAAGCTCATGAACAACAGCACAACGAGGACATATCTGCAAGATGCGGTTGTGACCATGCGCGACGGCAGATATTGTCTGCCTGTAAAGGCTGAGGCAAAGGGCAATGTACCCGGCATGATGCACGACCAGTCATCTACCGGCTCTACCCTTTTTATCGAGCCGATGGCTGTCGTCAATTTGAATAATGAGCTCAAGGAGCTTTTCATAAAGGAGCAGGATGAGATTGAAAAAATCCTTGCAGCGCTCAGCGACAAGGTTGCCATGAATGCGGCTGCTTTGGAGCAGGACTATGAGATTCTTTCAGAGCTTGACTTCATTTTTGCAAAAGCAAATCTGGCTAAATCATATAACGGTGTGGCACCGGAGTTCAACACCGAGGGACATATCAATATCAGAAAGGGCCGTCATCCGCTTTTGGATGCTAAAAAGGTGGTCCCTATAGATGTACGGCTCGGCGAGGACTATAAGCAGCTCATCATCACCGGACCAAACACCGGCGGTAAAACTGTTTCACTAAAGACTGTCGGACTTTTGACTCTCATGGGTCAGGCAGGTCTTCACATTCCTGCGGCTGACAGGTCAAAGCTCGCCATCTTTGAGGATGTCTTTGCGGATATAGGCGATGAACAGAGTATTGAGCAAAGTCTCAGTACCTTCTCGTCTCACATGACCAATATCGTAAAAATTCTTGAAAAAGCTGATGACAGAAGCCTTTGCCTGTTCGATGAGCTCTGCTCGGGAACCGACCCGACAGAGGGTGCGGCACTTGCCATCTCAATTTTAAACAGACTGCACCAGTATGGTGCCATCACCATGGCCACCACACACTACAGTGAGCTGAAGGTATATGCACTTTCCACAGACGGTGTGGAAAATGCCTGCTGCGAGTTCAACGTGGAGACTTTAAGCCCTACCTACCGCCTGTTAATCGGTATTCCTGGAAAGAGTAACGCATTTGCGATCTCATCAAAGCTTGGTCTGGACGAAAACATCATCGAGGATGCAAAAAGCAGAATTAATGATAACGACCTCGATTTCGAGGATCTGATTGCAAGCCTCGAGTCACAGCGACAGACTATCGAAAAGGAACAGCTTGAAATCAACAGCTACAAGGCCGAGATTGAAAAGCTCAAGAAACAGCTCGAAGAGAAAAATGAGCGCATAGACAAGAGCAAAGACAAGATTTTACGCGAGGCAAATGAGGAAGCCTACAAGATACTGCAGGATGCAAAGGAACTTGCCGACAAAACCATCCGCAATTTCAACAAATACGGACAGGGGCAGGCTCCTATGAGCCAGATGGAAAAGGAGCGCTCTGCCCTTCGTGACAAGATGAATGACAAGGAAAAGAAGCTGTCAGACATCAAGAAAAACACTGCCAAGGCAAATCACAAGGCGCCTAAGAAGCTGCGCATCGGTGATTCTGTGCTTGTACTCTCCCTCAATCTGAAGGGAACCGTCCACACTCTGCCAAACGCCAAGGGCGATTTGTATGTGCAAATGGGTATACTGCGCTCGCTGGTTAATATTAATGACCTCGTGCTCTTAAACGACGATGTATCTCCTGCCAAGAAGTACGGCGGCAGCGGAAGCAAGATAAAGATGAGCAAATCGCTGTCAGTTTCATCAGAAATCAACCTGATAGGAAAGACTACGGATGAGGCACTTGCTCTCTTGGATAAATACTTAGACGACGCATATATCGCTCATCTTTCATCAGTGCGCATTGTCCACGGAAAAGGCACCGGTGCACTGCGAAAGGCTGTGCATGGACTTTTAAAGAGGACAAAAACTATTGCGGAATACCATCTCGGTGAGTTTGGTGAGGGCGATGCCGGAGTAACCATCGCAACCTTTAAATAACGACAATGTACTTTTACGGAATATAAATAAATTTTAAGAAGGAGATTAGAAATGGCTGTTAAACAGAAAATACTGATAGTAGACGACGACAACAATATAGCAGAGCTTATATCTCTATATCTGACCAAGGAATGCTATGACACCAAAATCGTAAATGACGGTGAGCAGGCTCTTATCGCGTTCGAGCACTACAAGCCAAACATGCTTCTTTTGGACCTCATGCTTCCGGGCATAGACGGCTATCAGGTATGCCGTGAGATACGTGCAAAGTCCGATGTGCCGATTATCATGCTCTCCGCAAAGGGCGAGGTATTTGACAAGGTTTTAGGCCTGGAGCTTGGCGCCGACGACTATATACTCAAGCCCTTTGACTCAAAGGAGCTTGTGGCAAGAGTCAAGGCCGTGCTCAGACGCTTCCAGCCTGCAAAGCCGGAGGCCTATGCTTCCGTAGATATCAAGTGTGTGGAGTACCCAGGGCTTATTGTAAATCTGTCGAACTACTCTGTCACTTATGACGGACAGCAGATTGATATGCCGCCAAAGGAGCTTGAGCTTTTATATTTTCTTGCCTCATCTCCAAATCAGGTGTTTACAAGGGAGCAGCTTCTGGACAACATATGGGGCTATGAATATGTCGGCGACACCCGCACTGTCGATGTGCATGTAAAGCGTCTCCGCGAGAAAATCAAGGACAAGCCAACCTGGCGCATCGCAACTGTCTGGGGTATCGGATACAAGTTTGAGGTAAAATAATAATGAAGCACACCATCTACTCTAAGCTGTTAATCAGCTACCTGATTTACGGTGTCATCGCTTTTTTCATTATATGCACCTTTACACAGCATCTCACCACAGACTATATTGAAAAGCAGGAGGCTTCCAATCTCTACAGGGAGGCCTCCATCATAGCAGGTGACTATGCCAGTGAATACTTTGGTTCATCCATGTCGCTTAGCGATTTCCAGAATCACATGAAAATCGTAGCCGACTATATGGATGCCGAGGTATGGGTGGTCAGCCCTGACGGTGAGCTGCTCATGGACTCAGATGATCCGTCAATAGGCATTGATATCCAAAATGACAGTTCTAAGCCTGTAGTGATAAATGGATTTGATGTCACCGATTTTGGCAGCGACAACTATATGATTGGAAATTTTTACGGCTCCTTCAAGCATAGGATGCTGTCCGTATTTTCCCCGGTAAATGTCTCGTACCAGAATATCGGCTACATAGTCATTCACAAGACAATGAGCCATATCACGGCAGGTGTAAACGGTTTTATGAATATCTCCTTTTACACTGTAGCGCTCATTTTTGTAGTGGCATTTATTATGCTTGTCACGATGAGCCGCTCCATTTACCGTCCTATCTCCAAAATCACAAAGACCGCAAAGAAGTATGCAAAGGGCGATTTCACTGCCCAGATTGATGTACATTCCAATGACGAAATCGGCTATCTGGCAAACACACTAAACTACATGGCAACGGAGCTAGATACGCTTGAGGAGGATCAGCGCAAGTTTGTTTCCAACGTGTCACACGACTTTCGCTCCCCTCTTACCTCGATAAAGGGCTACGTGGAGGCAATGCTGGACGGAACCATTCCTGTTGAGATGCAGGATAAATACTTAAACATCATCCTTTTTGAGACCGAGAGGCTTAATAAGCTCACCAAGAGTCTTATCGATCTGAACCAGTTCGGTCATCACGGCATACATCTGGATATTGCCGATTTTGACATCAATACAATGATCCGCACGACAATCCTTACCTTCGAGGGTAAATGCAATGAAAAGGGCTTAAGCTTTGACCTGCTGCTCACCGGAAAAG
>ULTN01060563.1_pt1 | contig 13005 bp, 13 predicted proteins | sample 1957681 | NCBI WGS metagenome assembly ULTN01 (sample SAMEA4835736, study PRJEB28245) | human gut metagenome | biome: gut microbiome; material: fecal sample | place: Denmark | collected 2008
TTTGAAAGCAGGAAACATTTTCTACATTACCTGCATTGACAGCCCGGAAAAATTAAATCCAATGTACGATAAATATAAAGAAACATTTCACTGTGTATATCAGAAAGACATTTATACAGATGAACAATGGCTGTAGACCATGCCGCTTGAGGCATCCAAGGCAAATTCGATAAAACAGTTGCATAAAATACTGGAGTGCGACAGGGTGATCACGTTTGGAGACGGTAGGAATGATATAGATATGTTTGAACTTGCAGACGAAAGCTACGCAGTGCAAAATGCTGATGAACAGCTTAAAAGGTATGCCACAGCGGTTATTTCATCCAATGATGAGGATGGGGGGGCACACTGGCTTGAGGATAATTATATCGTAAAATGACGAAAACTTATGGGTAAAAATCCAGGTTGAGTATAACGGTAAATATACATAAAAATCAGGTTGTAATTTGCGCAGAGCAGGGTATATAATGACACTACACGTTTATAATCTTAAGTAAATATGCTAATATGATTGTGAAACACAAGTTGCACCACGAGATAAGGTGCTTGAATAGGGAAAAGGACAATTGCGGATTATGCAGGATAATATTGTAATTGCCTTAGAAAGTGAGAAGGAGAAGACATCTTATGGAAAAGAAAGAACTGATATACTACAGACTGGATGAGGTGGATGAGAAGATACTTGCCATGCTTCAGGACAATGCACGTGTATCACTCAAGGATATAGGCGCTGAGGTGTCCATGTCACCTACAGCAGTTGGAACAAGAATAGACAGGATGCTTGCCGAGGGCGTGCTTGAGGGATTTACGACCAAGCTCAACCCGGAGGCTATGGGTCATTATATCAAGGCATTTATCAATCTGGAGGTTTCACCTGAGCAGAAGGCTGAGTTCTATCCATATATAGACAGCGTGTTAAATGTTGTGGAGTGCAACTGTGTGACAGGAGATTACTCAATGCTCATTGAGGTACGTTTCAAGACAACAGCAGATCTCGATCATTTTGTTGGTGAACTTCAGAGATTTGGCAAGACAAAGACTCAGATCGTATTCTCCACAAATGTAAAGCACAGATGCAGATACTGGAAGAATGATCTTCACCACGATGAGGAGAAGAAGTAAAAAGTGAAAACTGTGTCGAAAAGACTTTAGACGTTTAACTCAGCGGGAAATACCCCAAAACAAGAAGAATGTTTATAAATAATAAGCTTAATTGATAAAAACAGGGGAAAATTAAGCAAAAACAAAAAAATACTTAGATTTCACAAGTTTTTTCTTTACAATCTTAATTTCCTATACTATAATAGGGAGCGTGGTCAGAAAATAATTAACAGGTCACGATATATAATCAGTTTAGGAGGATTTTTACTATGTCATATGTTGATGAAGTACTCGAGATAGTACAGAAGAAGAATGCAGATCAGCCTGAGTTCTTACAGGCAGTAACAGAGGTTCTTGATTCACTCAGACCTTGTATCGAGGCAAATGAGGAGCTTTACAGAAAGAATGCTATCCTCGAGAGAATCACAGAGCCAGATAGACAGCTCATGTTCAGAGTACCATGGGTAGATGACAACGGACAGGTACAGGTCAACAGAGGTTTCCGTGTACAGTTCAACAATGCCATTGGACCATACAAGGGAGGTCTCAGACTTCACCCATCAGTAAACCTTGGTATCATTAAGTTCCTTGGTTTCGAGCAGGTTTTCAAGAACTCACTTACAACACTTCCAATCGGTGGTGGTAAGGGTGGTTCAGACTTCGACCCTAAGGGTAAGTCAGACAGAGAGATCATGGCATTCTGCCAGAGCTTTATGACAGAGCTTTGTAAGTATATCGGTGCTGATGTCGATGTTCCAGCTGGAGATATCGGAACAGGTGCTAGAGAGATCGGTTTCATGTTCGGTCAGTTCAAGAGAATCCGTGGATCATACGAGGGAGTTCTCACAGGTAAGGGACTTACATATGGTGGATCACTTGCTCGTACAGAGGCTACTGGTTACGGACTGCTTTACCTTACAAACGCACTGTTAAAGGATCATGACATTGATATCGCAGGCAAGACTTGTGCAGTATCAGGTGCTGGTAATGTTGCAATCTACGCAATCCAGAAGGCACATCAGTTAGGTGCTAAGTGTGTTACATGTTCAGATTCTACAGGTTGGATCTACGATCCAGAAGGAATCGATGTTGCACTTCTTAAGGAAGTTAAGGAAGTTAAGAGAGCACGTCTTGATGCTTATGCTGCTGCTAGACCATCAGCTGAGTACCATGTAAAGAAGGATGCAAATGATCACGGCGTATGGTCAATCAAGTGTGACCTTGCTCTTCCATGTGCTACACAGAACGAGCTTAACCTTGACGATGCTAAGATGCTTGTTGCAAACGGCGTTATCTCAGTAACAGAGGGCGCTAACATGCCTACAACTCTTGAGGCTACTAAGTACCTTCAGGAGAATGGTGTTCTCTTCGTTGGTGGTAAGGCTGCAAATGCAGGTGGTGTTGCTACATCAGCTCTTGAGATGAGCCAGAACAGCGAGAGACTTTCATGGACATTCGAGGAAGTTGATGGCAAGCTCAAGGGAATCATGGAGACAATCTACGCTAACATCTCAGATGCAGCAAAGAGATACAACATGACAGTTGGCGGAAACGCAGACTATGTTGCAGGTGCTAACATCGCCGGCTTCGAGAAGGTTGTTGACGCTATGCTTGCTCAGGGCGTTTGCTAATCCTAAGCATTTGGCGGGAGCCTTATCTTCAAATCAACTAGACATAAGATTATAATATAAGACTATAGACGTCCATCTGTGGAGTGATCCACAGATGGGCGTTTTTGCGTTGCGGTTGTCTTCGGTGACTCCTGTTGGTGTAATCTCTATGTTGTATATCCAATCACGTTTGTCTACCCTCACTTTGACTTTGTTTCCATCGTGCACGCCGCGCCAAGCACGATAAGGGCGCCTAGCTCTCTGCGGCGGCACAGAAGCGTCAAAGTTCGGTCGCCGACACTACCGATTGGATATACAACGTAGAGAATACACACCAACAGGAGTCACCGAAGACAATTTTTTATATTTAAAGTTCGTTTAAGTTTTACAGGCTATTATAGCATCATCAAGAGGGAATAAGGTAAAGAAAGGATGATGCTTATGGCAGACAACACGTTTAAAAGATATGAACTTAAGTACATGTTAGATAGAGAACAGTACGAGCAGATAATGAGCGAAATGATAAGGTATATGCAACCGGACAGGTTTGCACATAGCCAGATCATTAACATATATTTCGACACTCCTTCCCACAGGCTCATCAGAGACTCCATAGAAAAGCCGGTTTACAAAGAAAAGCTCAGGCTCAGAAGCTATGGAGTCCCGGATGACGATTCAGAGGTTTTTATTGAGCTCAAGAAGAAATACAAATCTGTTGTGTACAAAAGAAGGCTGGAGGTGCCTGAACAGGAGGCTATGGATTATCTGGTGGGCGGCCAGCCGCTGCACAAGGATTGTCAGATCGGCAGAGAGATCGATTATTTCATGCAGGTATACAAAGATCTGGAGCCTGCGGTGGTTCTCTCGTATGAGAGAGATTCCTACAAAGGGATAGATGATCCGGAGCTCAGGATCACGTTTGATTACAATATACTGTGGCAGAATGATGATCTGACACTTCAGAAAGAACCATATGGGCACAAGGTCGTACCAGAATATAAGGTGTTGATGGAGATCAAGATGGCAGGTGGGTTCCCGCTGTGGCTGTCACATCTGCTGACAAAGTATGGAGCATACAAGACGTCATTTTCAAAGTATGGAGAGGCGTATAAACAGATGGTAGGTTGACATAAGTGGATCATATACATTTAAAGCCAGAAACTAAAAAAGACGAATTATGTAAATGATAAAGTGGCAAACATAGACAGGAGGAGATAGAAGATGACAGGATTATTTGACAGTATATTTGGAACGGCGACAACGATAACGGTGCAGGAGTTTCTGACCTGCATAGCGGTATCCCTTATAATAGGAGTATTCCTTGCGTTGGTTTACGCATTCAGAAGTAAATACACCCAGAGTTTTCTGGTGACATTGGCACTTATACCTGCGGTTGTGTGCGTGGTGATCATGATGGTAAATGGCAATGTTGGCGCGGGTGTTGCTGTGGCAGGTGCATTCAGCCTTGTAAGGTTCAGATCGGTTCCAGGTTCGGCAAAGGAGATATGCGCCATATTCCTTGCGATGGGAGCTGGACTTGTGACCGGAATGGGATTTATAGGATATGCAGTATTATTTGCCGCCATACTAGGCGGAGCGATGTTCATTTGCAGCCTTACTGGATTTGGCGGCGGAAGGGATGAAGAGAGAGCCCTGAAGATCACCGTGCCTGAAAATCTCGACTATACAGAGGCATTTGATGAGATACTTGCCGACTGTACAGACAGTTACAGACTGATAAATGTGAAGACGACCAACATGGGAAGCCTGTTCAAGCTTACATATGTGGTGAAGCTTAAGAAGCACACAAATCAGAAGGATATGATAGATAAGCTCAGAGTGAGAAATGGCAACCTTGAGATCATGCTGGCGCAGGTGGATTCGGGGGACATGACATTGTAGAAGTCAGTTGATAAGGCAGATACTTAGTAAGGAGATGATCGTATGAGGAAGAATAAATATATGAGACATATAGCGGGAATCCGCAAATGTCTGGCTATAGGGTTGACAGCGGCCATGTGCATGGCAATGCTTGCCGGATGTTCAACCAGCCAGAGCACAAGCTCGACTTCTGATACTGAGGTGACAAGTGATGTGAGCACAGAGACGGACGCTGATAAAGAAAGCCCAAATGGCAGTGCGGATGCAGAGAATACCAGTGTAAAGACAGAGATGACTGTGGAGGAAATGCAGGCGGCTATAGATGAAGCCATGAGCGATGCGGCTATAGATATAACAGATATGTTCACGAAGCGGGATCTGGCGGGAAACTATGATGAGAGCGAGGCTGTAAAGATAACATTATCGGGAAAGACAGCCGCATGTAATAGTTCAAATGTTCAGATCGAGGATGGAGTGGTGACGATCAAAGCGGCCGGTGTATACGTTCTGTCAGGGACATTCACAGACGGCACCATCGTGGTGGATGCGGGCGATGACGATAAGGTTCAACTTGTACTTGACGGAGTATCGATCACGGCTGCGGACTATGCGGCTATATATGCAAAGAACGCTGACAAGGTATTTGTTACGTTGGCGGAAGGGGCAGGGAACAGTCTTACGGTATCCGGAGACTACGTCCAGACGGATGACAATAATGTGGACGCTGTGATATTTGCCAAATGTGATCTCACACTTAATGGCACTGGAAGCCTGACGGTCAAGGATAACACGGGACATGGAATCGTGTCCAAGGATGACCTGGTGGTTACAGGCGGCACTTATACCATATACAGTCAGGATCACTGCCTGAACGGCAAGGATAGCGTGAGAATTGCGGATGGAACATTTAACCTGAGTTGTGATGAGGATGGTATACATGCGGGAAATGACGACCAGCAGGATGGATATGTATATATAGAAGGCGGAGATATCAACATATCGGTTGGCGATGACGCGATCCATGCGGAGGGACTTCTGATAATAACTGGTGGAGATATAGATGTATCTAAGAGTTGTGAGGGGGTAGAGGGGGATAAGATCCTTGTGACTGGCGGTGATATAGATGTGATATCCAGTGATGACGGCTTCAATGCAGCTGGAGGCAGCTCAGGCTCGGGAGACAACCATGATGGTTTTGGAGGCGGCCCAGGTATGGGCGGAGTGGACATGGATGCCGACAATGATGCATATATTCTTATAACAGGAGGAACGATAAATATAAATGCCAACGGTGATGGAATAGATTCCAATGGCTACATTGGAATTACAGGAGGCAGCGTGTATGTACTTGGTCCTTCTGACAATGGCAATGGCGCGATGGACTACGGAATCTGTGCTGCGATAACAGGCGGCGAGATCGTAGCTGTGGGTGGTTCCGGTATGGCTCAGGGATTTGGAGATGAGTCCACACAGTGCTCGGCTCTTGTTAACTTTGATGAGTGGGTTGACGCCGGCGAAACAATCACACTTACTGATTCAGATGGCAAGGAGGTGCTCAGCTATAAGGTGGATAAGAAATTTAACTCGGTTGTTATCAGCACATCAGACATGAAACAGGGGGATAACTACACTTTGACTGTCGGTGACCAGAGCAGTACATTTACACTGGACGATATTACATACAGCGAGGGCTCAGGCGGAATGCAGAGACCGGGCGGCAATTTAGATAATGGCGGAATGCAGAGACCGGGCGGCAATTCAGATGATGGAAATATGCAGAGACCAGGTGGCAATTCAGACGATGGAAATATGCAGAGACCAGGTGGCAATTCAGATGATGGAAATATGCAGAGACCGGATGGCGATTCAGATAATGGGCAGAATGACAGCGCAAATGGCAGTTCACAGAACAAAGACAATAGTTCGAGCTCAGACAGCATGAGCATATAGAAGATAATTCCAGACGCTTTAATAGCCGAAAACAGTTGATTAATTTGCAAAAATGCTTAATATTATAAAGACATGAGATTTTTGTAGTTAATACACAGTTGGTAAAAAGAGCAGATACCCAATATGACTGGAAGGAGAACCCATATGAAGTTATATGTTGCAAGACACGGAGAGACGGAATGGAACAGACTTAATAAGGTCTGTGGCAGGACAGATTCCCATCTTACAGATAAAGGACTTCAGCAGGCACAGCTCCTTGCAGAGAGATTGGATAGCTGCTCTATTGACGTGATAATAGCATCGCCGCTCTCCAGGGCACAGGAGACAGCACGAGCGGTGGCGGAGAGAAAGCATTTGCCGGTACTTACGGATGAAAGGCTTATAGAACAGGATTACGGTGTGTATGAGGGTGTCCAGAGGGACGACAGGGATTTCCTGAACAATAAAAGAATGTTCGCATACAGATATCCTGGTGGAGAATCCATGATGGATATTGCCAGGAGAACGTACGATCTGATAATTGAAACCCGCGAGACCTATCCGGATTCGTCGGTACTGTTTGTCTGCCATAACGGAATATGCAGGGTGATATGCAGCTATTTCATGGATATGACCAACGAGGAGTATTTTGGATTCAGTCAGGATAATTGTGGGTACAATATCTACGAGTGCTGATCTGAGAAGGAGTGTTTTATAATATGAAGGAATTGCTTATAGATTCATTTAAGGATGCACTGTTTGATACGGTGAAGCTCATCCCGTTTCTGCTCATCACCTATGTGGTCATGGAGTGGCTTGAGAGAAAAACTGCAGGCCGACAGGCACATGTGCTTGGAAAGGCAGAGAAGCTTGGGCCATTGATTGGCGGAGTACTGGGAATAGTGCCACAGTGCGGATTTTCACTTATGGCATCCAACCTGTACAGCGGAGGCGTGATAGGGGCGGGCGTGCTCATAGCCGTGTTCATGTCAACCTCGGACGAGATGCTGCCGATCATGCTGTCAAATGACGCGATAAGCGCGGGGACAATAGTGAAGATCCTTGCGACAAAGGCGGTCATAGCCGTAATAACAGGCTATATAGTAGGATTTGTGCTGGACAGACTGAGAAAGCCGGTCCAGGTAAAGAAGATAGATCCAGTCCACAGACATGGCGGACATGATGAACACGAACGCCATGGCGGACATGTGCACAGTGACACTGCAAAAGCGGCAGAAAGCTCCATACATACACAGAATATAGTGTATAAGGATGCTGCTGAGAAGAAAGGAAAGGGACATGTGCATGACTATGTCCATGAGCACAGTCACGACCACGGACATTTGGGAGAGAAGAATATCCATGAGGTGTGCGAACAGGAACACTGCGACTGCGAGGGTGGAATATTCAGATCTGCTCTGGTGCACACTGCAAAGATTGCGATATTTATATTTATATTCTCACTTGTGATAAATGTGATCATAGAGGCTGTAGGAGAGGAATCCATAGCCCGCATATTCAATGATGTGCCTGTGCTTGGAGAGGCGGCAGCAGCGTTGGTGGGTCTTATTCCTAACTGTGCGGCATCAGTCATAATAACCGAGCTGTATCTTCAGGGAATACTCAGCGCGGGTGCTATGATGTCAGGACTTCTGGTGAGTGCAGGAGTAGGCCTTGTGGTGCTCTTTAGGATGAACAGGCATAGACCTGTGGAGAATATAAGGATAGCAGTGGTGCTGTATGCTGCAGGACTTGCGTGGGGACTCATAATAAATGCTCTTGGAATCACATTTTAGCAGAGTGTAGAGAAAATAAATGTAAGCGATGCGCAGTGACCGCATTGCAATAAAGTAAAAAAGGGCTGCGAAAAAACTCAATCGAGTTTTTTTCACAGCCCCTTGTGCGTGTGTTGTTACTTTGTGCGTTTCTTACCGCAGACAGGACAGATATCCTGATCCGTAGGCTGTCCGCATCCCCAGCAGATCCAAGTGTCCCCTTCACTGGATGGTTGCTCCGCCAGCTTTTGTGTCGGCTTCATCTTGAAGTTTTTGGAAACAATCTCCACATTGCCGTCCTCGTCAAGAGTAGTCTTGATATCTGCGGCGGCGGGAGTTGTGTCCGATGAAATATTTTTCTTCTTTTTCCCAAATCCAAATCCCATTTTATAACCCCGATTCTATAACATATATAAAATATTCTAATGCAATATATACAATTAAGCAATAGAAATTTGGACAAAATCGCCTATACTGTTGTAAAATTTGTTGAAAAGCACCTATTGCCATGCGCCATCAAATGTGATCACCTGACCATTCAGGTATTCTCCACACTCGGCAATGCGCACAATGAAATCTGCCGCTTCAGAAGGTTTGGCCATTCTTCCTGCAGGTATTTCATCCTCCAGCATCTGGCGTTCCTCCGGTGACAGATGACCGTTCATGGAGGTGTCAATTGCGCCAAATGCTATGGCGTTGACGGTTATACCGCTTGGAGCAAGCTCCTTTCCAAGAGCCTTTGAGAAGGAATTTACAGCACCCTTGGAGGCTGAATATGCGACCTCACACGACGCACCGACATTTCCCCACACGGATGAGATATTGATTATGTGTCCTTTGTGGTGCTGGATCATGTGAGGAACCACGAGTCGGCAGCTATTGAAAACCGAGTACACATTTGACTTCATGGTTCTGTCAAAATCCTGTGCGGTCATATCGTTTATAAGCCCCACATAAGATATGCCGGCATTGTTGATGAGGAGATCGATGTCGCTGCCGAGATGATATATGGTATTTTGTATAAACTTCTCCATAAATTCCATATCCCCGGCGTCTCCGGTCTCACAGTAACAGATGCAGCCTTTTGCCATAAGTTCGTCTCTCAGAGAGAGAAGCTCTTCTTTGTGTTTGAATGAAGTGATAGATATGCTGTTATATTTGCCTGAAAGCGCCAGTGCTGTCGCCCTTCCGATGCCTGTCGAGGCGCCAATTATTATCGCTGTTTTCAAATCTGTACCTCCGCTATTTGTGAACAAAAATTTAATTCTAGTATATCATGCGAATTAAATGTTGAAAATAAAAAAGCACTTTGGTATACTCTAGTTGTTTTTGTTAACAAATGAGAATATACATTTATATTGAGATGGAGGCTATATAATGGGTAAGAAAGTAATGAAATTATTCTTAGATACAATGCTCAGAGCAGCGGTTATCATACTTGCAGTGGCTATAGTTGTCATGCTCGTACTGCTTGCACGAACCGTCAGCAAGAGCAAGAAATCAGACGCATCGGACACGGGCAATAAGACAAGCATCGTGACTGAGGAGTCAGATCCGTCAGATCCTACATTTGGAGGTTCAGGCGATGCTGCAGACAGCTCAGACACATCAGCGGATGACAGCTCACAGGACGCTTCAACAGAGGATGCAAATGCAGGAAATGGCAAGGATGCAAAAGTAGTAGTGCTCAACGCATCAGGCGTGTCAGGTGTGGCAGCTACATGGCAGACAACACTCACAGCGGATGGATACACATCAGTAGATATAGGAACATATGACAACGGAGATCAGTCAACAACAGTTATCTACACATCAGATTCATATGATGTGAGCGGACTTGTAAGCCTTCTGGGTGGAGCGGCAACGGCTGACAGATCAGATATTGACTCATCTGTTGCTTCAGATGTTGACATTTCAGGTGCAGACATTGTCGTAGTAATAGGTGTGGACAACGCAGCCAACAACTAGATATAGAAGAATATGTAGAAAATATATAGAAAACTCTGCTGATATCGGAATAGAAAACGCCGATATCAGCAGAGTTTTTTTACTGTAGTACAAAATGTTACAGATTTTGCCGGCTGTTCTACATTTTTCTGGTTTGTCAAGTATATATATGAGTAAAAACAATAGGCAAAAGTAATAAAATATACCGAAAACGTGACGAAAAACCCTATTGACATAAATGGGTATGGTGAAGGTTTCACAAAAAAGGAAGTTTAAACCAAGGGAAAACGGTTCGAAAATCGTCAAAATGTTGCAAAATTTGTGCACGTATACAATTTAGACAAAAGTTTAAAAATTTTTTTGAGCAATAATCACATAGAATGAAAAATGCCAATGATGTAGAATAACAATAGTTTTTAGGGTGAACAAAAACAAGATTATATACACTACGGAGGTAATTTCAAATGGCAAGTTTATCACTTAAGAACATTTACAAGGTATATCCTAACGGATTCAACGCAGTTAAGGACTTCAACCTTGAGATCGAAGACAAGGAGTTCATCATCTTTGTTGGACCATCAGGATGTGGAAAGTCAACAACTCTTAGAATGATAGCAGGACTTGAGGATATCAGCTCAGGTGAGTTATGGATCGGCGACAAGCTCGTAAACGATGTAGAGCCAAAGGACAGAGATATTGCGATGGTATTCCAGAACTACGCTCTGTACCCACATATGTCAGTATATGATAACATGGCATTTGGACTTAAGTTAAGAAAGGTTCCAAAGGAGAAGATCGACAAGGCTGTACATGAGGCAGCTAAGATTCTTGATATCGAGCATCTTCTTGACAGAAAGCCAAAGGCTTTATCAGGTGGACAGAGACAGCGAGTTGCTATGGGACGTGCAATTGTCCGTGAGCCAAAGGTATTCCTTATGGACGAGCCTCTTTCAAACCTTGATGCTAAGCTTCGTGTACAGATGCGTGTTGAGATCTCAAAGCTTCATCAGAGACTCCAGACAACTATCATCTACGTAACACATGACCAGACAGAGGCTATGACACTTGGTACAAGAATCGTAGTTATGAAGGATGGTATCATCCAGCAGGTAGATACACCTCAGAACCTCTACGACAAGCCATGTAACCTGTTCGTTGCCGGATTCATGGGTATGCCACCTATGAACTTCATCGATTGTAAGGTTGTTAAGTCAGGTGCTGACGTTCTCCTTATGTTCGGTTCACATTCAATCAAGGTTCCAGACAGCAAGGCTGAGAGACTTATCGCACTTGATGCTATCGATAAGGAAGTTGTTCTTGGTATCCGTCCAGAGGATATTCATGATGAGCAGCTCTTCATCGAGTCATCACCAGAGAGCGTAATCGATGCAAGAATCAACATCTACGAGATGCTTGGTGCCGAGGTTTACTTATACTTCACAATCGACCAGTTCGATATCACAGCAAGAGTAAATGCTCGTACAACAGCTAGACCTGGCGACACAATTCAGTTCGCATTTGACTTAAGCAAGATTCATATCTTCGATAAGGAGACAGAGGAGATCCTTGTTAACTAGTCTTAGATAACACATAGAACTTACAATTACACTCCAGATAACTGGAAACAGTAGTTTAATTCTTGAAAAATTGAGAAAATGCAGAAAATACATATAAAAAATCTGCATTTTCTCTTTTTTTTTCTACAATTTTGCTTTAAAATAAGAGTAATGGATTACGGGATAAAACGTATAATGAGTATAAGGAGTGAAAAGAATGATATCAAACCAGATTCTTCAGGATACAATAGACGGATTAAAAGGTATAACAAGAACTGACCTGTGCGTGTTGGACACAGAGGGAAAAGTGCTTGCGTCAACACTTAAGGATATAGATGACTGCGAGGATTCAGTTCGTGCATTTGTTGATTCACCGGCAGAGAGCCAGGTTGTAAGAGGTTATCAGTTCTTCAAGGTGTTTGACGATAACCAGTTAGAGCATATTCTCATGGCAAAGGGCGAGACCGATGATACATATATGGTCGGCAAGATCGCAGCATTTCAGATCCAGAACCTTTTGGTCGCATACAAGGAGAGATTTGACAAGGACAACTTTATCAAGAACCTTCTCTTAGACAATCTCCTTCTGGTTGATATCTACAACAGAGCAAAGAAGCTCCACATAGATACTGATGTGAGAAGAATCGTATTTATCATAGAGACAAAGAATGAGAAGGATACCAATGCACTTGAGACAGTACGTAATATCTTCTCAGCCAAGACAAAGGATTTCATCACTGCTGTGGACGAGAAGAACATCATTCTTGTCAAGGAAGTCAAGTCCAACGAGACATATGACGACATGAACAAGATTGCCAAGGTCATCGTTGACATGCTCAATACCGAGGCGATGTCATCTGTACATGTATCATTCGGAACAATTGTCAATGAGATAAAGGAAGTTTCACGTTCATACAAAGAGGCTAAGATGGCTCTGGATGTTGGAAAGATATTCTATGAGAACACAGATATCATAGCATACAGCAATCTTGGAATAGGACGACTTATTTACCAGCTTCCACTTCCTCTGTGCAAGATGTTCATCAGAGAGATATTTGACGGCAAGAGCCCTGATGAGTTTGACGAGGAGACTTTGTCAACTATCAACAAGTTCTTTGAGAACAGCCTGAACGTATCAGAGACATCAAGACAGTTGTACATCCACAGAAATACTCTGGTATACAGACTTGATAAGTTGCAGAAGAG
>ULTN01024543.1_pt1 | contig 12955 bp, 10 predicted proteins | sample 1957681 | NCBI WGS metagenome assembly ULTN01 (sample SAMEA4835736, study PRJEB28245) | human gut metagenome | biome: gut microbiome; material: fecal sample | place: Denmark | collected 2008
GCCAGCGCGGAGCTGTAAGGAGGGGAGAACGATGGAATACAGACTGACTACCCCCTGCACTGCGCAGGAGCTTGCCCCGCTGAAAGCGGGGGATACCGTGCTGCTTTCCGGCGTGGTGTATACCGCCCGGGATCAGGCACACAAGCGGATGATGGAAGCACTGGACAAGGGCGAGACTCTGCCTTTTGATCTGGAAGGCAGCGCCATCTATTATGTAGGTCCCACCCCGGAACGCCCGGGCGAAGTCATCGGCTCGGCAGGGCCTACCACCAGCGGGCGCATGGACGCCATGAGCCCCCGGCTGCTGGATCTTGGCAACAAGATCATGATCGGCAAGGGCAAGCGGGATGCCGCCGTCAAGGCGGCTGTGGTGCGCAACGGCGCGGTGTATCTGGCTGCGCTGGGCGGTGCCGGTGCACTGATGGCCAAAAGCGTACAGACGCTGGAAGTGATCGCATGGCCGGACCTGGGCTGTGAGGCGGTGCGCCGCCTGACCGTGCAGGATATGCCCCTGACCGTTGTGTTGGACGCCCACGGCGGCGATCTGTACGAGGCAGGCCCTGCGGCCTATCTGGCCACACGGTAAGGCAAAAACGCCGAGAATTGCACCCTTTGCACAAAACAGGGGCGGCGCAAAACCGGCAAAACAGCAGTTCTGTGCAGAAAAATATGGTTAGTTTAACAAAACTTGCTGCGAATTACTTGCATCAACCGCAAAAGTGTGATATCCTTTAACATACGACAGCGGGTACACATCCCCTGTCGGAAAAATCCCCCAGAGGGAATGAGGCAGGAGGCCGGACAAACCATGCAGATCCACCAATCCGCAGAAGATTATCTTGAAACGATCCTGATGCTGAGCCAGCGTATGGGCAAAGTGCGCTCCATTGACGTTGTCAATGAGCTGGGCTTTACCAAAGCCAGCGTGAGCATCGCCATGAAAAAGCTGCGGGAGAACGGCTATATCGCGGTGGACGGCGAAGGCAACCTGACCCTGCTGGAGCCCGGGCTGGAGATCGCTCAGCGCATTTACAGCCGCCACCAGCTGCTGACCCACTTCTTTGTGCAGCTGGGCGTGGACGAGCAGACCGCCGCCGAGGACGCCTGCAAGGCGGAGCACATCCTCAGCGAGCAGACGCTGGAAAAGATCCGCGAAAGCGCCCTGCGCAACGACGCCGCCCATCCGCAGGCAAAGTGATATGATTCCAAGAGACACCGGAACGCCGAAAGACGTTCCGGTGTCTTTTTTTGTATGAAATTTTCGGTTTGTGTTGCATATCTGTTACGGATTTGGTACAATAAATCTGTGCGGAAAAGGAACGTTGGAAGAGCGAAAAAGGGCCGGGACGGCGCAAAGCCGCCCTAGGGTAAAGGAGAGCGTTGCGGCATGGATGCGATTGCCCATACTCAGGTCAGTGTGGTCTGTCTGGTCACGCTGGCGGTCTTGCTGCGGGCGCAGCAGAAAATGCGGGATAAAAGTCTGCCCGGGCGGCTGTTCACGGCGCTGCTGTGGTCTGCCGGGGCGCTGACGATCGTAGATTATGGCAGTGCGCTGGCGCAGCTGGGCGCGTGGGAGGAGCTGGGCATCCCCCTGACCTACCGGCTGAACGCCGGGGGCAGTATTTTGTTTTATCTGCTGGCGGCGTGTTGCTGCTTGCTGGTGTTTTTGTATGTGGAGGCAGAGCTGGGGCGTACATGGATGGAGGACGGCCGCAGGCTGGCACTCAGCGCCGCACCGGTGACACTGCTTTTGCTGGTGCTGCTGACGGCGCGGGACGAAAACGGCTTTTGCTATCTGGACGCAGAGGGGCTGCGGGGCAGCACCCTGTTCTGGGGGGCGAAGCTGGTGGGGCTTGCCTATCTGGCAGCAGCCTTTCTCCGCTGCAGCTGGACGCTGAGCCACTGGAAGCAGGAAACACCCAAAGAGGAACTGAAAACCCTGCTGCTGCTCGCGCTTGCGCCGGCGGCAGGCTTTCTGCTGCAAGGCTGGCTGCCCGGGCGCGGGCTGCTGTGCTGCGGCATTACGCTGGGGCTGGTGTGCGTGTATGTGCTGGTGCTGCAGACCAAGTTCACGGTGGACACCCTGACCGGCGTCAGCAACCGCATCGTGGCGCTGCGCTATCTGGAAAGCGAACTGCCCTATTACCGCCGCCACCCCAACCGCTCGCTGCACTTCCTCATGATGGATATGGATCACTTCAAGCACATCAACGATGAGTACGGCCACTTGGAGGGGGACGCCGCACTGGTGCTGCTGGCGGGCATCCTGAAAAAGGTGTGCGCCAACTATAACGGCGTGCTGGCGCGCTACGGCGGCGATGAATTCTGCATCGCCTGCGGCTGCAACAGCGTGGAGGTGCGCACCCTGATCGTCTCCATCCAGCGAGAGCTGGATGCCGCCAACGCCGCCTCCGGCAAGCCCTATCAGATCGAGATCAGCATCGGCTGCGCCCGCCTTGAGCCGGACATTGCCACCGTGCACGACCTGATCGACAAGGCGGATCAGGAGATGTACCACCTCAAGACCCGCAAGCACGGCACAGCCCCTGCAGAGAAACAGGGCTGAACAGTTGTGAACTTACTATAACACGATAAATGCCGTTTGCCTTTACGGCCTTTCCCGTGAAAAATGCAATACCGGAGCGTCCGCAGACGCTCCGGTATTGCTCTATATAAAAATAATTTTCCGCTGAAAATGGCTAGAGCGTAGCGGAAGCCATTCAAAATCGTCCCGCCCCGCGCTTTCTATCGCAAGTCAAGAAATTAGTGCAGCATTCAAACGGCATATTTGCGATATGCAATTCAACGTTGTTGCTGTTGCATTAAAAAGTTGAATTGCAATAAACGTTTTTTACTCTTCTGCCCTTGCATCCCGGGGTGGAACGCGGTATTCTTATAGAATAGACCGGAACCGCGACAGCACAGGGGAGGGAGACCACATGGACGCACAGGAGATCCGCGCATTGCTGGGTAAAAGCATCTTTGAGCGGGCACAGAAGTACCGCAAGCGCATCCTGCAAAGCAGCTGCACCACCAACGAGGACGGGGTGCGGCACCTGACAGCGCTGGTGCAGGGCAGCGGGCCGGACTGCTATTATACGCAGGTCTGGCTGCGGGAAAACGGCAGCTTTGTCAGCGCCTCCTGCGACTGCCCCTATAATCAAAACGGCGACGGCACCTACTGTAAGCATATCGGTGCGCTGCTATTACAGGACGCGGAAAAGAACCCGCCTGCCCCGGATGCCCCGGCAAAAAAGCCGGAGAGCATCCCCGGGGTGCAGCGGGGCGTTGCAGGCTTGAGCACCGAACCCCGCAAGGACAGCTACAGCGCCGGGCTGGATATGCTGTTCGGCCGCAAGTGGCGGGGTGAGGAGCCGGAGACCGACTATGAAGCCCAGCTTCTGCTGAAACGCTACCAGCGGGAGGATGCGCAGCAGCAGCCCCAGCCCGCTGCCCAGCGCACCGGCTTTGCCCTGCTGGAGCCGGAACTTACGCCGCACAATGGCCGTATCTGGCTGCGGCTGCGGGTTTCGGACGGCATCGGCGGGCGGCAGTATCTGGTAAAAAGCATCCCGCAGTTTCTGGATGCGGTCGAGCAGAGCGAAAGCGTCAGCTACGGCAAATCGCTGGCGTTTGTGCACCGGTGGGACGCCTTTGCCCCGGATGCGCAGCAATTGCTGCGGCTGCTGCGCCGTCAGGTGAGCGCCCGGCAGGCATTTGAAGCCGAGGGTACGGTGCGCTCCGGCTGGGAGAAAGGCCCGGCGGGCGGTCTGCCGCTGACCGGCGAGGGGCTGGATGCCCTTGTGGAGCTTTACGCCGCCGAGGGCGTTGTGGGCGGCTATACCCTTAAAGAGGGTCTGCCGGTCATCAGCCTGAAGGTGGAGCGCCGCAAGGGCGGCGTGCAGCTGAGCTGTACCCCGGCGCTCAGCGGGGTGCAGGGGCTGGACTATGCTTATCTGCTGGGCGAAACCACCCTCTGGCGGATGCAGCGGGAGGAATGCCGCCGGGTGCTGCCGGTGCTGGAGACCTTTGGTGGGCGCAGCCTGTTCTTTACCAGCGCGGATGCCGCCGCCTTTTGCAGCTATGTGCTGCCGGAGCTGGGCAACCGGGTCAACATCGTGGACCCCGACCGGCTGCTGCTGAACCAGATCCCGCTGGAACCGGTGGTGCAGTTTTATCTGGACGCCGACCGGGGGCTTACCGTCACGGCGTACCCGGTCTTTCTGTACGGCGAGGACAGGGTAGCCCCCGGCGAGCCGGTGCCGCCCGACCTTTTGCGGGATGCCCGCACCGAGAACCGGGCAAAGCGGCTGCTGGAAACCTATCTGGAACCCGAGAGCGGCAAGCCGGGGCATTACAGCATTTCCGGGGAGGAAGCGCTTTTCCAGCTGCTGGAAGAGGGCATTCCCGCCCTGCTGGCCATGGGCGAGGTGTACCAGACCGATGCCTTCCGCAACCTACAAGCCGCCCCGCCTAAAATTTCGGTAGGGGTGTCGGTGCACGGCAGCGTGCTGGACTTGGAAGTGGACACCGGCGCGTTCCCGGTGGAGGAGCTGCGGGAGCTTTTGCAGTCTCTGCACCAGAAAAAGCGCTACCACCGCCTGCGGGACGGCAGTCTGCTGCGGCTGGACGACAGTCTGGAAGGGCTGGACGAGCTGAACGACACGCTGGAACTTTCCGGCGCAAAGCTGAAGGACGGCCACGCCGCCCTGCCGCTCTACCGTGCCCCCACGCTGGACTGGGCGCTTTCGGGGCAGAACGGCCTGCGGTTCGACCGGGACGACGCTTTCCGGCGCATCAGCCGCAGCTTCCACGCCGTGCGGGACAGCGAATATACCCCGCCGCTCTCCCTGCAAAAGACCCTGCGCAAATACCAGCGGGACGGCTACCGCTGGCTGCGCACGCTGGACGGCTACGGCATGGGCGGCATTCTGGCCGATGATATGGGTCTGGGCAAGACCGTGCAGGTGCTCAGCTACCTGCTGGCGATGAAGGAGGGCGGGCAGCAGCTGCCCAGTCTCATCGTCTGCCCGGCGTCGCTGGTGCTGAACTGGCAGGAAGAATGTCAGAAGTTCACCCCGCAGCTGCAAAGCGTTGCCATGGACGGCGATGCCGCCCACCGTGCCGCGCTGGTCGATGGGTGGGCGCAGGCGGACATCGTCATTACCAGCTACGATTTGCTGCGCCGGGACGAAAAACTGTATGCCGGGCAAAGCTTTTACGCCTGCATTCTGGACGAAGCGCAGGCTATCAAGAACCACACCACCCAGAAATACAAGGCGGTGTGCCGGGTGAACAGCCTGGTGCGCTTTGCGCTGACCGGCACCCCGGTGGAGAACCGCTTGGGCGAGCTGTGGAGCATCTTCTCCTTTTTGATGCCCGGGTATCTGCCCCCCTACAAGACCTTCTGCGCCCGGTTCGAAAAGCCCATCGTGCAGGACGAGGATGCCAACGCCGTGCGGCGGCTGAACCAGTTCACCGGGCCCTTCATCCTGCGGCGCATGAAGTCGGAGGTGCTGCGGGAGCTGCCGCCCAAAACGGAGAATGTGCGCCGCGTTGAACTGGAAACCGAGCAGCGCAAGCTGTATCTGGCAGCGGTGGTGGATGCCCGGGAAAAGCTGCGGGCGGCAAAGCCGGAGGACAAGATGACCGTGTTTGCCGTGCTGATGCGGCTGCGGGAGATCTGCTGCGACCCGCGCCTTGTGGCAGACAACTGGACCGGCAGCAGCGCCAAGCTGGACGCCTGTCTGGAACTTGTCACCGAGGCAGTGGCAGGCGGACACCGCATTCTGCTGTTCAGCCAGTTCACCTCCATGCTGGAGCTGCTGGCAAAGCGGCTGGACGAAGCCGGGGTGAGCCACTTCACCCTGCAAGGCTCTACCCCGAAGCCGGTGCGCGCCGAGCAGGTGCGCCGGTTCAATCAGGGCGAGGCGGACGTCTTTCTTATCTCGCTGCGGGCGGGCGGCACGGGTCTGAACCTGACCGCCGCCGATATCGTCATCCACTACGACCCGTGGTGGAACCTTGCCGCGCAAAATCAGGCCACCGACCGCGCCTACCGCATCGGTCAGCGCAACCCGGTGCAGGTGTACCGGCTGATCGCGCAGGACACCATTGAGGAAAAGATCGTGGAACTGCAACAGGCCAAGCAGTCGCTGGCCGACACCGTTACCGGTGGGGCAGACGGCGCGATTTTGTCCATGAACCCCGAACAGCTGCTGCAGCTGCTGGGAGAAGAAGCATAAAGGAGTGTATCCATCATGAAGGTTTGGGATCTGCATTGCGATACCCTGTACGAACTGCGCCGCGCCGAAAAGGCGGGCGCACCCAAAAGCTTTTTGCACAACGATCTGCATATCGACCTTGAAAAATTGCAGCAGGGGGATTATCTGCTGCAATGCTTTGCGGCCTATGTGGATCTGGCCGACCCCGCTCCCGGGGCCGACCCGCTGGTGAGCGTGCTGGAGGAGATCGACATCTTCAAGCGGCTCATGGCGGCTTACCCGGAAAAAATCGCCCCGGTGTACACCGCCGCCGACCTTGAGCGCAACCGCGCCGAGGGCAAACTCAGCGCCATGCTGACGGTGGAAGAGGGCGGCTGCTGCAAGGGCAGTCTGGGCGTGCTGCGGCGGCTGCAGGAACTGGGCGTGCGCATGATGACCCTGACGTGGAACTACCCCAACGAGCTGGCAGCCCCCAACGCAAACCCCGGCGGGCCGCTGGTGGCCAACACCGAGACCGGCCTGACCGAGCAAGGCTTTGCCTTTTTGGAAGAGATGGAAAAGCTGCACATCACCGCAGACGTGAGCCACCTTTCCGATAAGGGCTTCTGGGACATCGCAAACCACAGCACCCGTCCCTTTGCGGCAAGTCATTCCAACTGCCGTGCCCTGTCGCCCCACAACCGCAACCTGACCGATGAGATGATCCGCGCACTGGCAGAAAAGGGCGGCATTGCGGGTCTGAACTACTGCGCTTCCTTTGTGGACGCAGACTCGGCACACCCGAAGAACTGCCGCAGTACGGTGGAGCGGCTGGCAAAGCACGCGGCTCACTTCAAGCAGGTGGGCGGCATTGAGGTCATCAGCCTTGGCAGCGATTTTGACGGCATTGGCGGTCAGCACGAGCTGGAAACGGCGGCAGATATGCCGCTGCTGGCCGAGGCACTGCGCCGCGAGGGCTTTACCGAGGACGAGGTGGAGGCCATCTACTGGCGCAACGCATACCGCTTCTTTAAAAACAATCTGTAATAAAACGGCTTAAAATTGCAAAAAAATGCCCGGAGATGCCCTGCTGTGTGCGGGTATCCCGGGCTGTGTATTGCCCTGCGAGGGGAGGTTTTATATGGTCTGAGGCGCGCGTCCCCTGAAAAAGAACAAACGACTTGGAAAGATAAGAGGAATTATAACAATGGGTATCACGATCTCGCCGTGGATGATGGCGTTTCTCATGCTGATGACCGGCTTTGCAGGCTTTGTGGATTCGGCAGCCGGCGGCGGCGGGCTGATCAGTCTGCCTGCCTATCTGTTTGCCGGGCTGCCGCCCCACTACACCTATGCCACCAACAAGTTCAGTGCTGCCTGCGGCACCACCTTTGCCACGGCAAGCTTTTTCAAAAGCGGTGCCATGAACGTGAAGGTGGGTGTTCTTGCAGCCATCGGCAGCTTTGCGGGCAGTGCGCTGGGTGCGCACATCGTGCTGCTGCTCAGCGATGAGATGCTGCGCACCATGATGTTCATCATCCTGCCGGTGGCGGCGGTCATCATTCTGTGGCAGCGCAACCTGCCGGACGAGAACCGGGACGACGGCACGCTGGACCTGAAAAAGATTTTACTGGCGCTGGCCATCGGTTTGGGCATCGGCCTGTACGATGGCGTCATGGGCCCGGGCACCGGCACCTTTGCCATCATTGCCTTTACCACCCTGATGGGCTTTGATCTGCGCACCGCCAACGGCAACGGCAAGGTGCTCAATCTGGCCAGCAACTACGCCAGCCTGTTCACCTACCTGATGAACGGTCTGGTGGTGTTCCACATCGGCATCCCCTGCGCCGTCAGCAACATTCTGGGCAACCTGCTGGGCTCCCATTTTGCCCTGAAAAAGGGTGCCCGCTTCATCCGCCCTATGATGCTGGTGGTGCTGGTGCTGCTGCTGGGCAAGCTGATCTCGGACGCGGTGCTGTAAGGGCAAGGCGGGACGATTTGGAATGGTCTCCGCTTTGCTCTGGCCATAATCAGCGGAAAGAATATTTTATTTGTAGTTCCGAAACGCCTGCGGGCGTTTCGGAACTACTTTTTCACGGGTAAAAATAAAGTCGGGCAGCCCGCGGGCTGTCCGACTTGTTTTTGCGAATAGGTTTTATTCCAGCGTCAGCTCTTTATCAAAGAACGCGATGCCGAAGGCGCCGGGGCCGGTGTGGGTGCCGATGACGCAGCCGATCTGGCGCACCAGCGGTGCGTCCAGATGCAGGTTGTCCTGCAGGTAGGTCAGCAGCGGCTGCAGCTCCCGGTGGTTGACGGTGTAGCCCAGCAGCGGGGTGTAGCCCGGGTGGATGCCGCCCATCTCGTCGATCTTCTTGAACAGCGCCACATACACGCCGGGCAGACCGCGCGCCTTACCGGCCAGCGCCACCTTGCCCTCTATGACGGCGAGGATGGGCTTGATGCCCAGCATACCGCCCGCCACAGCTGCGGCGGCGGACAGTCTGCCGCCCTTGCGCAGGTACTTCAGATCGTCCACGGCGGCTACCAGATGCAGGTGCTGCTTGGCCTTTTCCAGATCGGCGGCGATCTGGGTGATCGTCTTGCCGGCGTCCCGCAGCTGCACAGCCAGCCGCACCAGCAAGGACTGCCCCAGACAGACGTTCTCGGTGTTCACGAACACCACATTATCCACGTTGGCAAGGTCGGCAGCAAGTCTGGCGCACTGACCGGTGCCGGACAACGCATCGGACAAAAAGATGCCCAGCACTTCGTCCCCGGCGGCAGCAGCGTCCAGATACAGCCGCTCGAACTGCTCCGGGCTGGGCTGGCTGGTGGTGGGCAGCTTGCGGCAGGCTGCCAGATGGGTATAGTATTCGCTGGGGGTCATGTCGATGCCGTCCCGCAGGACGGTGCCGTCCTCCAGCGTCACGTTCAGGGGGATCACAGTCACGCCCAGCTGCTGCGCCTCGGCGGGCAGAATATCGCAGGCGGAATCGGTGAGGATACGGATCATAATAATACCTCCGGTCTACCGGTAAAATACAGTATACGCAACGTTTTTGTTAAAAAGGTTGGAAATTATTATACCACCATTTAGGGCGATGTGTCAATGATTTGCATAAATTTGCCACGACAGAACGCCCAAACCTTGCGCACCCGGCGGCAGATATGGTACTATAACCGGGAACGAATCACAGCAGGAGGAGACCGACCATGCACAAGCTGAATCCCCGCACCGCCGCGCTGCTTTCGGCCTTTGGCTGGGCGGTAGGGTATCTGCTGGCGGGCAAGGCGCTGGCGGTGCTGCTGCCCGTGCCGCCCGGCGGCGCGGCGCGGTTTTTCCGGGTCTGCCTGCTGGCTCCGCTGGCGGAGGAAGGGGTGTTCCGGGGCGCGGTGCAGCGCCGGGCGCAGCCGCTGGGCAGGGGACAGGCCATTCTTTTGCAGGCGGTGCTGTTTGCCTTGCAGCACGGCAGCGTCGCTGCCATGGTCTATGCGCTGGTGTGCGGGCTGGGTCTGGGGTGGCTGGCAGACCGCACCGGACATCTCTGGCCGGGGATGCTGCTGCACAGTGCAAACAATCTGCTGGTGCTGGCGATGGGATGAGAGGATGGGATACATGACCGATTTTGAACTGATGGGTCTTGCGCTGGAGGAGGCCGCCAAAGCCGCCGCCTTGGGCGAGGTGCCGGTGGGCGCGGTGGTGGCGCGGCACGGCGAGGTGATCGCCACGGCGCACAACACCCGGGAGACCGAGAAAAACGCCCTGCACCACGCGGAGCTGCTGGCCATTGATGCCGCCTGCAAGGCGCTGGGCGGCTGGCGGCTGTGGGAGTGCGAGCTGTTCGTTACCTTAGAGCCCTGCCCCATGTGCGCGGGCGGCATCATCAACAGCCGTCTGCGCCGGGTGGTGTACGGTGCTGCCGACACCAAAGCCGGGTGCTGCGGCTCGGTGACCGACCTGTTCGCGCTGCCCTTCAACCACCATCCGGTGGTGGAAAAGGGGCTGCGGGAGGCCGAGGCGCAGCAGCTTTTGCAGGCATTTTTTGTTTCCCTGCGGGAAAAGCGGGCGGGCAGACCCCGCTGGAAGCCCCCGGTGCCCGAAAACAGGGGAAAATAAGGAAAAATAGTGGGAACTGCGTAAAAAATTGCAGTTCCCACTTTCTTTTTGGGCTGGATTGTGGTATATTATCCAATGGAATCTTGTCGAAACCCATCGCAACTGCAGGCAGGCACGCCAAAGCACCGGACCTTTGCCGGACACATAAACGGAACGCTGCACTGTCTGGGGATGGGCACAGGGTTTTTCCGGCTGGGGCACTGCGCCCGGCCGAGAATACCGAACAGGAGGGATATACTCTTGTACGAGGACGAGTTTGAACTGACCTTTCAGGTGCCGGAGGAAGAGAGCGCACCGGAGCCCCTTGCCGCACCGGCTGCAAAGCCGGCTGCGCCGGTGGGACCGGTGGTGGATGAACCCACCCGCATCATGACGCTGGAAAAACCGGCAGCGCCTGTGGTGGACGAGCCCACCCGGGTGATCACGCTGGAAAAGCCTGCAGAGCCGCCTGCGGTGGAGCTGCCCGAAGAGCCTGCGCCGGAGCCTGTAAAAGAGCGGCCTGCCCCTGCCGCACCCGCTGCGGCGCGCCGGGTGCTGATCTCCGGCGGCGACCGGGGCATCGGTGCTGCCGCTGCCCGCGCCTTTGCGGCAGCAGGGTATCAGGTGGCGGTGCTCTACCATCAGAACGCCGCCGCTGCCGCTGCGCTGGAACAGCAGCTGCCCGGGTGCATCGCCATCCAGTGCGATGTAGCCAGCCGCGCCAGCTGTGAGCTGGCGTTCCATGCAGTAGAGCAGGCCATGGGCAGGGTGGATGTGCTGGTGTGCAACGCCGGCATCGCGCAGCAGAAGTTGTTTACCGACATCACCCCGGAGGAGTGGCAGCGGATGCTGGACGTGAACCTGAGCGGTGCGTTCCACCTATGCCAGCTGGCACTGCCCGGCATGATCCGCCGCAAGCAGGGCCGCATTCTGACCGTGAGCAGTATGTGGGGCCAGACCGGCGGTAGCTGCGAGGTGCACTATTCCGCCGCGAAGGCCGGGCTCATCGGCCTGACCAAGGCACTGGCGAAGGAAGAGGGCCCCAGCGGCATTACGGTGAACTGCGTAGCGCCCGGGGTCATCGAGACTGACATGATGGCGGCTTTTACCGCCGAGGACAAGGCGGCGCTGGCCGAGGAGACCCCTGTGGGGCGGCTGGGCACCCCGGAAGAAGTTGCAAAGCTGCTGGTCTTTTTGGCCGGCGAGGATGCCGGATACATCACCGGACAGGTGTTCGGGGTGAACGGCGGCCTTGTGATCTGATGCACAGGGCAATATTACAGGAAATTCCCCGGAGTGGGAAGGAGAGAAAAAATGGGCATGACTTTGAAGGAACTGTTGACTAAGGGCGAGGGCACCCTCTCTGCACAGGAGGCCAAGGCGCTGGCGGCACAATGCCGCATGGATGTAGACACCCTCTACACCCTGCTGGAGGAGCGCGGCATTAAGGTCCTGGAGGAAGAGAACGAGCCGAGTCTGGACGTGGACAGCATCATTGCTGAGGTGGAGAACGCCGAGAACAACAACGATGACATGGGCCTTGCCGATGAAAACGAAGAGGATGCCGAGGAGAACCCGGCAGACCTGAAGGCTGCCATGGACGAGCTGCTGGACGACCCGGTGAAGAACTACCTCAAGCAGATCGGTCAGATCCCGCTGCTGAGCGCCGAGCAGGAGGTGGAGCTGAGCCGCCGCATCCATGCCGGTGCCGAGGCTGCACACATTTTGCAGGCAGACCGCCAGAAGTACGGCGCACCGGAGTACATCAAGAAGAACAGCGCCCGCTTCTCCTTTGAAGAGGACGAGAACAGCCGCAGCTACACCGAGGATCTGGACGAGGACGGCGAAAAGTCCGCCGAGGATGCCGAGGAAAAGGCAGACGAGGAAAAGGCCATGGAGGCCGTGGAGAACGGCCCCCTGAGCGAGGAGCGTCGTCAGGAACTGCTCAAGACCCGCCGCGACGGCCTGAACGCCCGCCGCAGCCTGAGCGAGGCGAACCTGCGTCTGGTGGTGTCCATCGCCAAGAAGCATGTCGGCCATAATCTGGCCTTCCTTGACCTCATTCAGGAGGGCAATATCGGCCTGATCAAGGCCGCCGAGAAGTTTGACTGCGACCGCGGCTTCCGCTTCTCCACCTACGCTACCTGGTGGATCCGTCAGGCCATCACCCGCGCCATCGCGGATCAGGCCCGCACCATCCGTATCCCGGTGCACATGGTGGAGACCATCAACCGGATGCGTCAGGCCACCAACCAGCTGGTGTACCAGAATGGTCACGAGCCCACCCCGGAAGAGCTGGCAAAGGCCATGGACATGAGTGTGGAGCGCGTGCGCGAGATCCAGCGCATGGCACAGGAGCCCGCAAGTCTGGAAAGCCCCGTGGGTGAGGAAGAGGATTCCTCTCTGGGCGATTTCGTCGCGGACGAAAACGCCGAAGCTCCCGGCAAGGCAGCTGACCGCGCCATGGTGGCACAGCAGATCAATCTGGCACTCAAGAGCCTGACCCCCCGCGAGGAAAAGGTCATCCGCCTGCGCTTTGGTCTGGATGATGGCCGTCCCCGCACGCTGGAAGAGGTCGGCCGCGACTTCGGCGTCACTCGTGAGCGTGTGCGCCAGATCGAAGCCAAGGCTATCCGCAAGCTGCACAGCCGCAAGT
>ULTN01064583.1_pt1 | contig 12786 bp, 10 predicted proteins | sample 1957681 | NCBI WGS metagenome assembly ULTN01 (sample SAMEA4835736, study PRJEB28245) | human gut metagenome | biome: gut microbiome; material: fecal sample | place: Denmark | collected 2008
TCGATGCCGTTGCCAAGGCTCTTGGACATCTTGCGGCCCTGACTGTCGCGGACGATGCCGTGGATGCAGACGGTATCAAACGGAGCCTTGCCGGTGTAAGCCAGACCGGAGAAGATCATGCGGCTGACCCAGAAGCCGATGATGTCGTAGCCGGTGACCAGCGTATTGGTGGGGTAGAAATACTTGAGGTCGGCGCTGTCCTCGTTGGGCCAGCCCAGCGTGCTGAAGGGCCACAGCGCAGAGGAGAACCAGGTATCCAGCGTGTCGGGGTCCCGCGTCAGCTTTGCGCTGCCGCACTTGGGGCAGCTGCAGGGAGCGGACTTTGCCACCACGGTCTCGCCGCAGTCGTCGCAGTACCAAGCCGGGATCTGGTGGCCCCACCACAGCTGACGGCTGATGCACCAGTCGCGGGTGTTCTTCATCCAGTTCATATAGTTCTTGGTAAAGCGCTCGGGCACGAACTTGATCTCGCCCTTCTCCACGCTTTCGATGGCGGGCTTTGCCAGCGGCTCCATTTTGACGAACCACTGCTTGGAGACCATGGGCTCGATGGTGGAGTGGCAGCGGTAGCAGGTGCCCACCTCGTGCTTCAGGGGCTCGATCTCCTTCAGGAAGCCGCCCTCTTTCAGGTCGGCCAGAATAGCCTTGCGTGCCTCCAGCGTAGTCATGCCGGCGTACTTGCCGCAGTCCAGCACATGGGGCTCGTTGACGGTGTTCTTACCGGCGGCAAACAGAGCATCGGCGGCAGCCTTGTCGGCAGCGCCGGTCATGTGGCCGTCGTAAGTGAACACGCGCACGATGGGCAGGTCGTGGCGCAGACCGACTTCAAAGTCGTTGGGGTCGTGGGCGGGGGTGATCTTCACGACACCGGTGCCCTTGGTCATATCGGCGTGCTCATCGCAGACGATGGGGATTTCCTTGTTCAGCAGGGGCAGCACCACATGGCAGCCGTGCAGATGGGCGTAGCGGGGGTCCTCGCCGTTGATGGCCACGGCGGTATCGCCCAGCATGGTCTCGGGGCGGGTGGTGGCCAGTTCCAGCATCTCGCCGGTCTCCTTGACCGGGTACAGCAGATGCCAGAAGCTGCCGTCCTTCTCCTCGTACTCCACCTCGGCGTCGGAAATGGAGGTGTTGCAGTGGGGGCACCAGTTGACCATGCGGTTGCCGCGGTAGATCAGTCCCTTGTCGTACAGGCGCACGAACACTTCCTTGACAGCCTCAGAACAGCCTTCGTCCATGGTAAAGCGCTCGCGCTCCCAGTCGCAGCTGCTGCCCAGCTTCTTCAGCTGACTGACGATGCGGTTGCCGTACTTGGTCTTCCATGCCCAGGCGCGCTCCAGAAAACCATCGCGGCCGACCATCTCCTTGGTCAGGCCCTCGGCGCGCATAGCTTCCACCACCTTGGCTTCGGTAGCAATGGAGGCGTGGTCGGTGCCGGGCACCCACAGGGCGGCATAGCCCTGCATCCGCTTGGTGCGGATGAGGATATCCTGCATGGTGTTATCCACCGCATGGCCCATGTGCAGCTGACCGGTAACGTTCGGTGGCGGCATCACGATGGTATAAGGTTTCTTGTCCGGATCGGCCTTCGTGTGGAAGTAGCCGCCATCCAGCCAGAACTGGTAGATACGATCTTCCACCTGACTGGGATCGTACTGCTTTGCAAGCTCTTTCATAGTGTCCTCCAAAAAATTTGATGAAGTGGGACGCAAAAAGCCGCCCCACGGAGCGTTCCATGGGACGGCTGTAAATACATAACCGCGGTACCACCCAAATTGCGCGGAAGGTTCCGCGCCTCTTGATGCCCCTGTAACGTAGGGCAGACCCGAAAGCGGCTTACCGGCAAGGCTCACCGCTCCTGCTCCAAAGTGACAGTGCCCCGCCGGTATCCCGCCGGGTTTTCAGCTGCCCCCGGCTCTCTGTGCGGTTCCAGACGATGCACACTCTTTTTCAACGCATTTATAAAAAGAATATAACGTTTTTTGTGGGATTTGTCAATCAGTTTTTCAAACCTTTCACCCACCGCACCAGCTTCCATGCCTTTGCGCCCAGATGCGGGCAGTAGCTTACCATCAGCGCCTGCAGCTTCTGGCTTTGATTTCCCGGCGGAATCTCCCACGCAGCATGACGGTGCAGCTTTGCTGTTTTCAGCAGCGTTTTTTCCTTCTCGGAATCCCGCTCCGGCTGGTTGACCAGCCGGAAATATACCTCGGCGCAGGACATGACGCAGCGCTGTTCCGTAGTGCTGCGGAAGGGGTCCGGCTGCCCCTTTACCAGCTGCCAGATCTGTTCCCATGCCAGTGCCGCCGTGTAAAAGCGCAGGCTCGGCTCCTGCCGCACGGCAGAGCTTGGACGTTCAAGGTAAGCATACAGCGGGCAGTTCAAAAATGCCAGACTGCCTGCCTTGAGGAATTCCGTTACAAAGAACAGGGCATCCTCCCCGTAGAACAGCGCCGGGTCAAAGCGGACATCCTGCAGCACCTCCCGGTGGGTCAGCATCCGCCAGCAGTGCCCGCCGCTCCATTCCTGCATCCACGAGTAGTTTTCCGTCGTGATTTTCTGCGGTGCCGGGCACTCCGTCACCGTCCACAGAGTCTCGTTTTCCCGTATGCTGCGGTAGCGGCACATGGCAATGCGGGTACCGCAGCTGCACAAAGCATCGTACAGCCATTCCAGATACTGCGGCAGCACAAGGTCGTCGGAATCCACAAAGCAGATATACTCGCCCCTTGCCTGCTCCAGCCCAAAATTGCGTGCCGAGGACACCCCGCCGTTTTCCTTGCGGAAAATACACACCCGGGCATCCTGTGCCGCATACTGCTGCAAAATTTCCCAGCATTTATCCGGCGAACCGTCATCCACAAGGAGCAGTTCAAAATTCTGATACGTCTGCGCCAACAAGCTGTCCAGACATGCAGGCAGATACTTTTCCACCTTATAAACTGGCACGATCACCGAGATCAAGGGCTGCTCCTTTGCGTTCATTCCGCTCTCCTTTTCAATATCTTCAGTCCGCGCTGCTTCAGCGTATCATATTCTTCGCTGCCACAGTAGAACAGTACGATCACTCCTGCGAACACAGCTGTGTAAAGCAGCCCATCCAGAATAAAAATACCGAAATTGCCCACCGGGAACCGCTGCACCCACAGCACCGCTGCCGCAGAGACCGCTGCTGTAAGGAGTGTGCGCTTCAGATACTCTGCAAAATAATCCCGAAGTTTCTTCTGCCATGCATCCTGAACGCCATACTTCAAAAAGATGTAGGGTTCTACCCAGGCACAGGTACACAGCGTGCTGATGATGGTGCCCCAGATAATGCCGGTCACGCCGTACTGCCGCACCAGTACAAGCGAGGCCACCAGATTGATGATGGATTCCGCCACCGCTTTGTAGCGGTCGTTCCAGAACAGCCCCATGGCCTCCCGGAACAGCAGATTCGTCTGCCGCATTCGTGTAATGTAAAACTCTGCCACAATGACCATCACTGTGGTCATCGGAAAACAGTATCTTCCGCCAAACAACAGCGTGATAAAGGGGTTAAACAGCATCATCAGCCCACCGGTCAGGTAAGCGGACATGACAAAGAACATAAAATCCATTTCCTTATAGATTTTATACAGCCGGTCTGAATTTTCCATTACTGCAAAATTGCCGATACTGCCGGAAAAAGCCACAGCAAATTTTCCCATCAGGTTGTTCAGTGCATTGATCACCAACCGGTAATTGGAGTAAAGGCCCACCGTCGCAAGGCCAATAAAGGAGGACATCAGCAGACTGTCCGTATTGCGCACGATGATGGTTGACAGCTTGTGCATACTCATGGCACCGATATTTTTCAGGATGCCGTTCCGCTCCTCCCTTTCTGGCAGCTCATGGCATTCCTTCAGGTATGGAAACTCCTTGTCCACCATACAGGAAACCATAATGTTGGGTAAAAACTGTATCGCCTGCTGAACCGCCAGATACAGGATGAAGTTCCGGGTCAACAGCAGCACTGTGATCTGCGAAACAGTCTTGATGCACTCGCACGCCATACTCCATCCTGCGCAGATATAGCCTTTCTGGTAGGCCTGATAGATGGAATTTTTATAACTCAGCAGATAGGAACTTGCTGAACCGAGCACATATATCATATAGATCAGGGTGATATGTTCAATGCCCTCGCCGCCCTTGATGAGGTAGGGCAGAAACGGCAGCAGCACCAACCCGAACAGCAACACCGAGACTGCCACCGCCCGGTACATCCACTTGTACAGGTTCATCAGCCGCGCCAGTTTCTGCTCGTCATCCCGGGCTGCCGGTTCATACATGCTGAACACCATAGCCGTACCGATGCCCAGCTCCGCAAAATTAAGGATGCTGAGCACATCGGTAAACAGGCCGTTGACCCCCAGATATTCCGCTGAAAGGCAACGGATGAACACCATCCGGTTGATGAAGGACAGCAGCATCGTCAAAAACTGCCCGCCGATGTTAAACAGCATATTGATGATCGAATAACGTGTTCTCATGCGATTTTTAATTCTCCCCTGCCTTTGATGTTTCGCAGCCACATATATTCCCGCGGAAATAGCCGCAACAGCAGGCTTTGCAGCCAGAGTCCCGCCGGAACGGTACAATACTGCCGCGTCCGGTCCACCACATCAAACTGCATCCGCAGCATTTCCCGGCTGCGGGGTGCCTTGCGCAGCGCCGGGGGCAGCTGCCGGTACACCCGGCTCACGCTGCCCATCGTAAACTTTGCCGCATTTGCCAGCGCATCGTATACCTCGTTTTCCACGAGGCAGTTCCAATACCGCTGTGCGGCCTCGGCAGCATCGAAATGGCGCAGCGTTTTGCTTCCGTTCATAATGCTGCTGCCGCGCTGCACATAATAATACAGCTCCTTTGGCACCACCACGGCCTTTTGGGTGTTCAGACAGATTTCTGGGAGCACAAAAATATCCTCGTTCAGCTTACCCTCCGGGTAGCGCAGCTGCGCAAAGATAGCGCGGCGGTACAGCTTGTTCCACGCAGGCTGCGCCATCGTATTCGTGGCTCTTTTCAGCAGTTCCCGCCCGGTAAAGATCCGCTGTGCAAGCCCGGTGTACGGCGGCAGGCAGGGTGTGCCTGCCTCGTCCACCGCAGCGTAATCACACAGGGCAAGGTCTGCCCCGGTGCTTTGCACGGCCTTGTACAGTGTTTCGTACATTTCCGGTGCAATATAGTCGTCGGAATCCACAAAGCCGATCCACTCGCCCCTTGCCACATCCAGCCCGGCATTGCGGGCAGCAGAAAGCCCGCCGTTTTTCTGGTGAAGCACCCGGATGCGGGCATCTTTCGCGGCAGCGGCATCACACAGCGCAGGGCAACCGTCCGGCGAACCGTCCTCCACAAGGATCAGCTCAAAGTCCGTAAAGGTCTGTGCCAGAATGGAATCGATACATTTTTGCAGATAGTTTTCCACCTTGTACACCGGCACAATGATGCTGAGCAATGGTTTTTCGCAGGGCACAGCGTGTTCCTCCCGTTTTATCTTTTCAGCCCGTCACCTCGGTGCGCAGGCGGGCAATGAGCCGTTCCATCAGCGCCACCCGGTTGAAGGGGGTCATCAGGTAAAAGCCGTCTGCATAGGGCGCAGCCGCCTTGGCAGCCTGCACCGAGACTTCCAAGCCCAGTTCCTCGCCTGCGGCGCGGTCCAGACCCTCAAACCTTTGGATGATGGCATCATCCACATGGATGCCGTTGACCTCGTTTTCCATAAAGATGGCGTTGCGCTGGCTGACCACCGGCAGGATGCCCGCCAGAATTTTTGCCCGCTCGCCCAGCGTCTCCCGGGCTTTTTTCAGGTTTTCCACCGCCTGTGCCGACAGCACCGGCTGGGTAAGGAAGCCGCTCATGCCGTTTTCCAGCTTTTCTGCGGCGCGGCGCAGCTCCACCTCAAAATTGCGGGCGTTCAGGTTCAGCGCACCAAAAACCGTGATGGGTGCGGGCATCTCCCGCCCTTCTCCTGCCAGCGACACGATATACTGTGCCAACTTGCGGGAGTTGAACTGGTACACATTTTTCACCTCGTCCCGCTCGGCGGTGGGGATGGGGTCGCCGGTAATGGCCAGTACCTCCCGCACGCCCTCGGCGTACAGTCCCAGCAGCAGCGCTTTGGTAGCATTCAGGTTGCGGTCCCGGCAGGTCATGTGGGGCAGTACGTTCATGCCCAGCTCCCGGTGCACCCGGCAGGCCACCAGAGAAGAATCCATCCGTGCCCGGGCAATGGGGCAGTCTGCAATGGTCAGCAGGTCGGCACCGGCGGCCTGCAGACGGCGGGCACCCTCGAGATAGGCGGTCAGGTCGGCGTCCTTGGGGGAATCCAGTTCCACCGCAATGACCCGCTGTCCGGCGCGCAGCTTGCGCAAAAAGGCATCGTCCGTTTCCACTGCAGGCTTTGCGGCCACGGCGGGCTTTGCCGCCGGGACGGCGGGCAGCGCTTCCGGCAGAGCATCCAGTGCGGTGCGCAGAGCAGCAATATGCTGCGGCGTTGTACCGCAGCAGCCGCCCAGAATGCGCACGCCCTCACTGGCAAGGCGGCTCAGCTCCCGGGCAAAATATTCTGGCTTGCCCTGATAGCGCACCTGCGCCCGTGCCACCACCGGGTAGCCCGCATTGGGCATGACCGAAAGGGGCAGCCCCGCATCCCCCAGCTGCTGTACCAGTGCACGCATCGCGCCCGGGGCAGATACGCAGTTCAGGCCCACGGCATCCACCACGCCGCTCTGCGCCATACGGCGCACAAGCTCGGCGCAGTAACGGCCCTCGCGGGTGTAGCCGTCCGGCAGCACCGCAAAGGATACCAGTACAAAGGCCTCCGGCACAGTCTGCTTCAGCGCACGAATCGCTTCCAGCACACCGCCCTCGGCGCTCAGGGTCTCAAACAGAAAATTCCGTGCACCCAGCAGCGCAAAGCGCTTTGCCACAGCAAGATACACCTGCTCCGCCGGGAGATTTTCGGTATCCGGTGCGGGGCCAAGGTCCGCAAACACTGCCGCGCCGGTCTCCCCGGCGGCCTTTGCTGCCAGCTGCCAGCCTGCATCCGCCAGCTGCTCCCAGCCCGGCTGCTGTGCCGCCGCCAGACGCGGCAGGCTGAAGGTATTGGTCTTGATGGCGTCCGCTCCGGCAGCAAGATACGCCCGGTGCACCGCCAGAATGCCCTCGGGGTCGGTCAGGTTTGCCTGCTCGCACTCCTGCCCCGGCTTTGCTTTATAATAGGTACCCATACCGCCATCGAACAGCAGCGGCCGCTGGGCTAACAGTTTGCGCACATCTAACATCGATACTTTCCCTTTCCTATAAAAAGACTTCATCTTTCAGTTTATCGTAGTTCACCCATCCGGTCAAGCGGTTTTCTTGATTTCGCTTGCAGCGTGGCCGTTTTTGTGCTATCTTAGGGATAACTTTTGAGAAAAGGGAGAGGATGGATCATGCGCCACACCGGCACACCTGAACTGGAGACCGACCGTCTGCTGCTGCGCCGTCTGCTGCCGCAGGACGCCCCGCAGATGTACGAAAACTGGGCAAATGACCCGGCTGTGACCCGGTTTTTGCGCTGGGAACCGCACAAAAGCCCTGCCGAGACCCGGGAACTGCTTTCGGCGTGGGCAGAGTTGTATCCGAACCCGGATTATTACCAGTGGGCCATGGTAGAAAAGGCCACCGGACAGGTGTTTGGCTCCATCTCCGTATACAACGCCCTGCTGGGTGAGCCGCAGCAAAAGGCCAAGTGGCCGGGGCTGGAACTCTCCGGCGGCATCTGGGAGCCGGGCTACTGCATCGGGCAGAAGTGGTGGGGCAAGGGCCTTACCACCGAAGCACTGCAAGCTGTGGTGGATTTCTGGTTCAATCAGGTGGGCGGAGCCTTCCTCACCTGCTGCCACGCGGTGCAGAACCCCGCCAGCGGCCGGGTGATGGAAAAGGCCGGCTTTGTGTACCATCACAACGACGTTTACCACAAATTTGACGGCACACCGGTGGAATGCCGGTGCTATCTGTTGACAAAAGAACGCTACGATAACAGAAAGGACTTACTTTGAGCGAGCTTTATGATATTCTGACCGAGACCCCTCCCACAAAGGTGGTGCTGCTGGCACTGGATCAGGGTCTGTGGGACTGCGAGCGCAGTCTGGCAGAGCTTTCTGCCCTGTGCGAAGCCAACCACATGGAGGCCGTGGCACAGATCACCCAGAAGCGCCAGACCCCGGAAACCGGCATCGTGCTGGGCAGCGGCAAGCTGGAAGAAGCTTCCCTTGCCGCCCAGACGCTGGGCGCGGAATGCGCTGTGTTTGACGGCGAGCTGACCGGCAGCCAGATCCGCAACATCTCCAACACGCTGGGCGGGCTGGAAGTCATCGACCGCACCATGCTGATCTTGGAGATTTTCCGCAGCCGCGCCGTGACCAACGAGGGCAAGCTGCAGACCGAACTGGCGCTGCTGCGCTACCGTCTGCCCCGCCTGCAGGGCATGGGCGAGGCGTTGAGCCGTCAGGGCGGCGGCGGTGGCGGTGGCGGCGGTGCCCGCCGCGGTGCCGGTGAGACCAAGCTGGAGCTGGACCGCCGCCATGTGCACGCCCGCATTGATGCGCTGGCCGAGAAGCTGGCCGAGATGGAAAAGCGCCGGGGCGAGAGCCGCAAGGCCCGCGCTAAGACCGGGATGCCGGTGGTAAGCCTTGTGGGCTACACCAACGTGGGCAAATCCAGCCTGATGAACGCCCTGTGCGGCCCCAGCGTAGCCGAAGCCGATATGTTGTTTGCCACACTGGACCCCACCAGCCGCAAGCTGGTGCTGCCCAGCGGCATGGCGGTGCTGCTGGTGGACACGGTAGGTTTTGTGTCCCGCCTACCCCACAATCTGGTGGAGGCCTTCAAGTCCACCTTGGAGGAAGCCGCATGGTCGGATGTGATCATCCGGGTGGCAGACGCCGGGGATGAACAGCGCGAGGAACAGCTTTCCGTCACCGACGAGGTGCTGGACGGGCTGGACTGCGCCGATATCCCCCGCTTGACCGTGTACAACAAGTGCGACAAACCCAACACCCTGAGCTTTGACCCCGATATCCTGCTGACCAGCGCCAAGACCGGCTACGGGCTGGACAAGCTGCTGCAAAAGCTGGACGAGGTGCTCAGCGACCGGGTGCACACCATCCGGGTGCTGCTGCCCTACGACAAGCTTGGGCTTGCCGCCCCCATGCGGGAGCGCGGCAGCGTACAGGTGGAGGAATACCGGGAGGACGGACTGTATCTGGAGGGCATCGTCAAGACCGAGGACCTGCACTGCTTTGAGGGCTATCTGGTCTAAGCGGAATAATATTTTGATATAGAGCAAACCCGGAAAGTCTGCGGACTTTCCGGGTTTGCATTTTCACGGGTGGGGTCGTGACCGGAAACAGCTGCTCTATGGGTCAAGTACGTTGTCTACCACTGCTTTTTTCATAAATAAAAAGCCCCAACAAACACAAAAACCCGCCTGGCAGCGGGTTTTTGTGTATAGAGGGGTGGGAAAGTATATAAAGTGGTGAATCTCAATATCATTGGCAGACTTTTATTCGTCGCGCTGCCTTGCATGATGTATTATACCCGTTTTTCTTTTCTTGTCAAACAGGATTTTCGGATTTTGCTTTAAAATAATACTTTACTTTTTTGCAAAAACTTTATATAATTAACATAGAATTTCAGAAACGAAATTTTATTCCATTTCTGTGGGTTTGCACAACATAAAAACTTTACTTTCAGAAAATTTTATACAATCCAACATATTTTGAAGGAGGCTCTTCTCATGGACGATCTTGACCGCAAAATCCTCACCCTTCTGGCCAAAAACGCACGGATGCCCGTCAAAGAAATTGCGGAGCAGGTGTCGCTTACCAGCCCGGCAGTTTCCAGCCGTATCCATAAGCTGGAGACGGACGGCATCATCAGCGGCTATACCGTCACGCTGAACCGTCCGGCAGACCGGATGTATGTGGATGCGCTCATCAGCCTTTCGGTGGCCCCCTCCAAGCAGGATGCTTTTCTGGAACTGCTGCAGAACAGCCGCGAGGTGCTGCAGTGCTACCACGTTACCGGTGCGTACACCTTTCTGGTCAAGGTCAGCTGCGGCAGCATGGCACAGCTGGAGCACCTGATCTTACAGTTCCAGAAGCTGGGCACCACCAGCACCCAGATCATCCTGTCCACCCCGGTGAACCACGGCGATCTGGACGCTTTGATGCTATAACCGAGTGCTGTTCATAAAACTGTTACTTTTTCCCTGCAATTTTGCGGTGCGGTGGTTCGTATCCAGAATAGCAGCCCAAAACCGGCACACACTACCTGTAACGTGTGCGCCCGGCTGCGCCTTCCACACACAGCACTATGAAAGGAAATGCAATACTATGAAAAAATTCATCGCCGCCCTGCTGGCAGGGCTGACCCTGTTTACTTTGGTGGGCTGCTCCGGCGGCAGCAAGGCCGACAGCTCCACCCCCAAGGACTACGCCCAGATCATCCACGACGCCCGCAGCGACGAGGACAACGAGTACGATATGATCTTTACCAAGGGCGAGGATGGCAAGTTTACCGCTATCGACGGTTACAGCGCCGAGTACGAGGCTGACCAGCTGAACGAGGAGATCCGGGACATCCTGATGCCGCTGCTGAACCTGGAGGACGGCCAGTATACCGCCTTTGCCGCCAGCATTTCCAGCATGATGGTGCGCAGCTACGCCGTTGCCATCGTGAAACCTGCCGAGGGCAAGACTGAGGAAGTAAAGGCCGCACTGGAAGCCTATGTTGCCAGTGAGCAGCAGTCCATGGAGCACTATCTGGAGGATCAGTACCTCGTGGCTAAGGCTGCCACCGTCACCGTGGCTCCCACCGGCGAGGTGGTTCTGGTCTGCGCTGAGGATCACGACACTATTCTGGCCAACATCAAAGCCGCTCTCGCAAAATAATTTTCCCGCATAAACCCCGGCCTTTGCAGTATGTTTCATCTGCAACGGCCGGGGTTTGGTTTTTATGCTTATTCCAGATCCAGCTTATTTTTCATCAGCCAGCTGGTAAGGACAAAATAGACTGCGCCGATCAGAATCGTTACAAGAAGGACGAGCCAGAGATTGCCGCTGGCGGAATAAGCCATCGGCATCGCTGCCACAGAGCCAACGATTACCCGGATCCCGCCGCCTGCATCCAGTTTGCCCTGAATCAGCTGCAACAGGAAGAAGGCCAGAATGCTGGCAATCGTGGAATGGTTCCTGAACTGATGCCCGATCATGCAGGCGGCGTAGATACAGAGGATGAGGACTGCAACGCCCGCCAGACCAAGGACGATGATCCACGCCAGCTCGCTCCAGAATTCACCGCCGATGCTCTGGATCGCCTTCCAGCTGAATTTCAGGACATCGCCCCAGCCCGTCGTGATCGTCTCCCCATTGATGACCGTTTTGGGATCCTCGAAGGCGCCCAGGCCGACCAGCATCAGAAGGACGGACAGGATCCCGACCACTCCGCTGCAGATCACCCAGACCATGCTGGAAATGAGTTTGGACGCAACCAGCTGCTCTGGATGGACCGGAAGGGTGTGCATGAGATAGCCCTCCCGCCCCAACAGATTTTTGGTGAACCGCTGGATGATCGTCACAATACAGACCACTCCGATGGCAACCCCGATGGCAAAGTAGGCAAACATCAGGTATGCCCAGATCTGGCTGCTGCCATTGTCCCAGACTTCGTCCCGCATCGAGATCCCCATTGCCAGCGCAACCAGCAGCCAGACCAGATACAGGCCGCCATAGGTCCGTCCGGTCGCCCGGAATTCATACTTCAACAGATTTTTCAGCATTTGAATACCTCCCGGAAATATGCGTCCACGCTCATTCCCTCATTCTCACGGATCTCATCCACACTGCGGTGAGCAAAGATCGTTCCCTCTTTCAGGAAGATGGCCTCATCCAGCACCGGCTCGATATCCTCGATCAGGTGGGTCGAGATGAGGACGGTCGCGTCCTTGCTGTAATTGGACAGGATGGTGTGCAGGATATAATCCCGTGCCGCCGGGTCCACGCCGCCGATGGGTTCATCCAGCAGATAGAGCCGGGCATTCCGGCTCATGGCAAGGATGAGCTGCACCTTTTCCCGGTTGCCCTTGGAAAGGGTCTTGAGGACGTCTTTGGGGGAAAGTTCCAGATTTGCCAGCATCTCATTCGCCCGGGCCGGATCGAAGTCCTTATAGAAGTCCCCAAACATCTTCACCAGCTGCTCTACCCGCATCCAGCCGGGAAGCCAGTCGGCATCGGGCAGGTAGGATACGATCGCCTTGCTCTCCACGCCGGGCTTCATCCCGGCGATCCGGATGCTGCCGCTGTCAGGCTGCAGCAGACCGTTTGCCAGTTTGATCAGGGTGGTCTTGCCGCTGCCGTTCGGCCCCAGCAGGCCAACGATCTTCCCAAAGCCGATGTGCAGATCCACACCGTCCAGCGCGGTTTTTGCGCCGTAGTGTTTTGTCAGCCCTTCACAGGTCAGAAGTTCACTCATGATTCGGTTCTCCTTTCGTCTGACGGGCCAGCAATTCGGCGACCTGCGCCGGGCTGTACCCGATGCCCCGCATCTTTTCCAGAAATTCTTCCGCGAACTTTTCCGCGGTCGCGGCACGCAATTGTTCGATCAACATGGTATCCTCCGTCACATAGCGGCCCGCCGTCCGTTCGGTCCGGACAAGCCCCTCCGTTTCCAGCTGTGCCAGCGCACGCTGCATGGTATTCGGGTTCACCCCTGCGGCTGGGG
>ULTN01066157.1_pt1 | contig 12766 bp, 6 predicted proteins | sample 1957681 | NCBI WGS metagenome assembly ULTN01 (sample SAMEA4835736, study PRJEB28245) | human gut metagenome | biome: gut microbiome; material: fecal sample | place: Denmark | collected 2008
TTTTTTTAATTTCACAATTCCGGTCGAAAATGTTATCTTTGTTTCTCTTAAACAGGATTATTCATACGAATATAAAAGAAATATATCGTGGCCAAGGAAATTGTCGAAACTCCGCTGATGAAACAGTATATCGAGATGAAAGCCAAGCATCCCGATGCGATATTGCTTTTCAGGGTGGGGGACTTTTATGAAACGTTTTCGGACGATGCTTTGGTGGCATCGGAAATATTGGGGATTACATTGACTCGCCGGGCAAATGGAGCCGCCCAGTATGTGGAGTTGGCCGGTTTTCCCCATCATGCTCTCGATACTTACCTTCCCAAATTGGTGCGTGCCGGAAAACGGGTAGCTATTTGCGAACAGCTGGAAGACCCGAAACTGACAAAAAAATTGGTCAAGCGCGGCATTACGGAATTGGTGACACCGGGCGTGTCGATTAACGACAATATTCTCGATCACCGAGAGAATAATTTCTTGGCGGGTGTTCATTTCGGGAAAGGTAACAAAGTGGGTGTGGCTTTTCTCGATATATCGACGGGTGAATTCTTGACCGCCGAGGGAGATTTCGACTATGTGGACAAGCTGTTGGGCAATTTCTCTCCGAAAGAGGTGCTGTTCGAACGCACGAAACGGAAATTGTTCGAGGAGCATTTCGGTTCCCGTTTTTTTACTTTCGAGTTGGACGATTGGGTTTATACCGAGGATGCCGCTTCGGATCGCTTATTGCGTCACTTCGAGACGAAAAACCTCAAAGGTTTCGGAATTCACAATATGCCCAACGCCATTATCGCCGCGGGGTCTCTGCTTCATTATTTGGATATTACACAGCATACGCAGATTTCGCACATTACATCGCTGTCTCGTATCGAGGAGGAGCGATATGTGCGATTGGATAAATTCACGGTGCGGAGTCTCGAATTGCTTTCTCCGATGAACGAAGGGGGAAAGAGCCTGCTCGACGTGATAGACCGGACTGTCACCCCGATGGGGGCACGTATGCTCAAACGGTGGGTTGTCTTTCCGTTGAAAGATGTGAAGCCTATCGAGGATCGGTTGAACGGAGTGGAGTTCTTTTTCCGCCACCCCGAAGTTAGGGAGGTTATCGATCCGCAACTCGATACGATAGGCGATATGGAACGCCTCATTTCGAAAGTGGCGGTGGGGCGTATTTCGCCTCGCGAGGTGGTTCAGTTGAAGGTGGCATTGTCGGCGATAGAGCCTATCAAGGCTGTTTGCGAGCAGAGCGATGAACCTGTATTGCAACGTATCGGGGAGCAACTGAATTGCTGTACGATCATCAGGGACCGAATCGAACATGAAATTAATCCCGATGCGCCCAATTTGGTGAATCGGGGAGGAATTATCCGCAAGGGTGTGAACGACGAACTCGACGAGTTGCGAGAGATTTCCTATTCGGGGAAAGACTATTTGTTGCACGTGCAGCAGCGCGAGAGCGAGAAAACAGGTATTCCCAGCTTGAAAATCGGGTATAACAACGTATTCGGGTATTACATCGAAGTGCGCAATACTCACAAGGACAAGGTTCCTTCCGATTGGATCAGAAAGCAGACGTTGGTGAGCGCAGAGCGTTATATTACCCAAGAGTTGAAAGAATACGAGGAGAAGATTTTGGGGGCGGAGGAGAAAATCCTTTCATTGGAAACGCAGTTGTTCAATGATTTGATTCTTGCATTGACGGAGTATATTCCTGCCATACAACTCGATTCCAATCTCATTGCGCGGCTCGACTGCTTGTTGTCGTTCGTGAAGTCGGCCGTGGAAAACCGGTATATTCGTCCCGAAGTAAACGATTCGCTGGTTATCGACATCAAGGAAGGACGTCACCCGGTTATCGAGAAACAGTTGCCGCCGGGCGAACCCTACATCAGCAACAGTGTCGAGCTCGACAACGACAAGCAGCAAATCATGATGATAACGGGACCCAACATGGCTGGTAAATCGGCGTTGTTGCGCCAGACCGCTTTGATTGTTCTGATGGCTCAGATAGGAAGTTTCGTTCCGGCCGAGGCCGCTAAGATAGGTATTGTGGACAAGATTTTCACTCGTGTGGGGGCATCGGACAATATCTCGCTCGGCGAATCTACCTTTATGGTCGAGATGACCGAGGCCGCCGATATTCTCAACAATCTGTCGGAGCGGAGTTTGGTTCTGTTCGACGAGTTGGGACGGGGAACGAGTACTTACGACGGTATATCTATCGCGTGGGCTATTGTCGAGCACATACACGAACACCCCAAGGCTCGTGCCAAGACGTTGTTCGCTACCCATTATCACGAGCTGAACGAAATGGAACGTACTTATAAACGCATTGTCAATTATAACGTTTCGGTAAAAGAGGTCGACAACAAGGTGATATTCTTGCGGAAATTGGTACGCGGCGGGAGTGAGCACAGTTTCGGTATCCATGTGGCGAAGCTGGCCGGTATGCCCCAGAGCATCGTCAAGCGGGCCAACCAGATTTTGAAACAGTTGGAGTCGGAGAACCGTCAGAACGGTATCGCCAAGCCTACCGCCGAAATCGCTTCGTCGAGAGGTGGCATGCAGTTGAGTTTTTTCCAACTGGACGACCCTGTGCTTTCACAGGTTCGGGACGAAATTTTACAGGTCGATATCAATAACCTTACACCGGTAGAAGCATTGAATAAACTGAACGAAATACGAAAAATAATCACCGGGAAATAGAACGGTTTGTTTATGATGAAGAGAAGCGATTTTGAAATTATGGCGCCGGTGGGTTCGTACGATTCTTTGACGGCGGCCATACAGGGAGGGGCCGATTCGGTATATTTCGGTATCGAGGGGCTGAATATGCGAGCCCGTTCGTCGAATAATTTTACGATAGACGATTTACACGAGATCGTGCGTATTTGTAACGAGCATCACATAAAGAGTTATCTGACGGTCAATACCGTTATCTACGACGAAGATATACCTCTGTTACATCGTATTATCGATGCGGCGAAGGAGGCCGGGCTCTCGGCTATTATCGCCAGCGATGTGGCGGCTATGACCTATGCCCGCGAGATAGGGGTAGAGGTGCATTTGTCGACCCAGCTGAATATTTCCAATACCGAGGCGTTGCGATTCTATGCCCGTTTTGCCGATGTGGTGGTACTGGCTCGGGAGTTGAATATGGAACAGGTAGCCCGTATTCACGAAGCCATTTTGCGGGATCGTATCGTGGGGCCGGGCGGAGAACCGGTACGTATCGAGATGTTCTGTCACGGGGCATTGTGCATGGCTGTGTCCGGCAAATGCTATTTGAGTCTTCACGAAATGAATGCTTCGGCGAATCGAGGGGCTTGTATGCAGATTTGTCGCCGTTCATACGAAGTGAAAGACAAGGAGACCGGTAACGAGTTGGAAGTGGATAACGCTTACATCATGTCGCCGAAGGACTTGAAAACGATACATTTCCTGAACAAACTGATCGATTCGGGGGTGCGGGTATTTAAAATCGAGGGTCGTGCAAGGGGACCGGAATATGTGCGTACGGTCGTTTCGTGTTACAACGAGGCCATCGAGTCTTATTTGAACGACGACTTTACCGACGAGAAGGTCGCACAGTGGGACGAACGGCTCGCTACCGTCTTTAATCGAGGGTTTTGGAACGGATATTATTTGGGTCAGCGCTTGGGCGAATGGACTCACAATTATGGCTCGGGAGCCACGAAACGAAAGATATATATAGGCAAGGGCGTGAAGTATTTTTCCAACCTCGGTGTGGCCGAATTTCTCATGGAGAGCGGTTCGTTGAGCGTGGGAGACGAGATACTCGTCACCGGCCCGACGACCGGTGCGCTTATCCGCAAGGTGGAGGAGATACGAGTCGATTTGAAACCGGTACAAAAGACGGTAAAAGGCGAGCGGTTCTCGATGCGTATCGATGAGAAGATACGACCGTCGGATAAATTATTTAAATGGGTGGATAGTTCGGAACTTAATACAAAATAAAGATGTTCATGAAACGGGCGATAGTTATACTTTGTGGAATCGTATGCACCGGACAGCTTTTGGCCGCCAAGCCGGGAATCCCGGCTTATAACGATGACAGGGCTTTGATAGATAGGGGAATCTTTCTCTTTCAAGAGAAGAACTACGCGGGTTGTGCCGATGTGATGAAAGAGGCTTGTGAAGGCGATTTGTCGCCTGAGCAGCGGGAAACGGCCGACTGGTATATCGCTCTTTCGGAAGCCCGCAATTATTCGCCGCAGGCTGTACGGCGGTTAACGGATTTTTTGCGAAATTATCCGGATTCTAAACATACTTTGCAGGCTCGGTTGGCATTGGCCGATTATTATTACGACAGCCAAGATTATGCAAAAGCCTTGAAAACCTATCAGACGGTAAATGTGAGTCTGTTGACCGGCGACGAGGAGGACCGGTGGGGATATCGCACGGCATGTTCTTTGTTGAAGACCGGTAATCCCGATGCGGCGAAACCGCTGTTTCAGCTTCTAATCGGGAAAGAGAGATTTCGGACAGGAGCCACGTTCTACCTTTCGTATATACAGATGAACGAGGGAGACGATAGAGCCGCTTTAAGCGGATTTTCGAAAGTGGCGGACGACAGGAGTTTCGGCTATGCCGCACGGCTGCACATGTTGCAGATTTATTTCGGGCAAAAACGTTTCGCACAGGTATTGTCCGAGGGTAAAGCGTTGTTGTCCCGTCCGTCTTCCGATGCCGACTTATACACCGAGCTTCTTCGGTTGCTCGGCGAAAGCGCTTATCAAGAAGGTGGCGATGAAGCGGCGACGGAATATTTGGAAAGGTATTTGCAACGATGTCGCAAACCCGAACGCTCTTCTCTTTATGTCATGGGTGTCATGGCCTATCGCCGGGGAGAAGATGGCGAGGCGATCGATTATTTGGGGCGTGTGACCGGCGTGGACGATGCTCTTTCTCAAAATGCTTATCTTTATATCGGGCAAGCCTATTTGCGAGCGGGAGATAAAAATAATGCCCGCATGGCGTTCGAGATGGCTTCACAAGGAAATTACGACCGTCAGGTTCGGGAAACGGCGCTTTACAACTATGCGCTCTGCCTGTATGATCGCACGGCTTCGCCTTTCGATAACTCGGTGGGTGTGTTCGAACGTTTCTTGAACGAGTTTCCCGGTTCTCGCTATGCCGACAAGATTAACGACTATTTGGTAGAGGTTTACATGACGACCCGTAATTATCGGTCGGCACTGGCGTCTATCGATAAAATACGGAAGCCCGACGGGAAAATACTCGCCGCCAAGCAGCGCATTCTTTTCCAGTTGGGGACGGAGGCTTTCACCAATGCCCGTATCGCCGATGCCGAAAGTTTGTTTAGCCGGGCGATCGCTGTGGGAAACTATGATACCGATATACGGGGTAAGGCTGCGTTTTGGCTCGCCGAGTGCCAATATCGTCGGGAACAATACGACATCGCTGCCCGGAATTATTCGGCATATCTTTCTTCCAGCAAGGACAAGCGGAGCGAAATGTATTCGCTGGCTTGGTACGATTGGGCTTACTGTCAGTTCAAACAGCATAACTTCTCGCAAGCCCTCGACGGTTTTTCCCGGTATGTCTCCGTACAGACCGGAGGAAATCGAAGCATGCTTGCCGATGCCTATTCCCGGATAGGCGATTGCTATTATTACGCCCGTCGGTTCGCCGATGCCGAGCAGTATTATGCCCGGGCCCAAGAGACCGATGTCGCGAACGGAGATTATGCCCTTTTTCAAAAAGCTTTCATGGCAGGATTGCAGAGGAATCATGAACGCAAAATAGAGTTGTTGGACAAATTGATTGTAGATTATCCCCGTTCGGGGTATCTGGCGAACGCATGGTTCGAAAAGGGACAGGCTTATACGATATTGAATAGGAATAACGATGCTATCGTATGTTACAAACAGTTAATCGCCGATTATCCCCAGAGCGCGATTGCCCGCAAGGGAGGTTTGCAGTTGGGTATGGTCTATTTCAATAACGGGCAGACAGACGAATCGGTGGCTGCTTACCAGCAAGTGATAGAGCGTTATCCGACCAGCGAGGAGGCTCGCATAGCGGTCGCCGACCTCAAATCGGTATATGTAGAGAAAGATGCCGTCGATGCCTACGCTAACTATCTGAACAGCGTGGGACGGTCGGAGCAGGCCCCTGTGAGCGAATTGGATTCTTTGTCGTATATGGCAGCCGAGCGCACTTATATGACGGGGAAAGGTATCGCTTCGTTGGAGAAATATGTGCGAAATTATCCGTCGGGTGCGTTTTTGATTCCGGCTAATTACTATATCGGGAAAGCATCGTTTGCAGCGAAAGACTACGACAAAGCTCTTCCGGCGTTCGACTATGTGGTGACGAACAGTCCCGACGGCGAGTTTGCCGAAGAAGCATTGGCCCGCAAGTGCGAGATACTTTATTTGAAAGCTCGTTATGACGAGGCTTTTGCCGGATTCAAGGAGTTGGAAAAGAAAGCGACTGTCGGAGAGAACAAACAGGCCGCCCGGTTGGGTATGCTTCGTATTGCCCGAAATAAGCGGCAATATGGCGAGGTGGTAACAGTTGCCGACAAGTTGTTGAGCGAAAGCAAACTTTCTCCCGATTTGCGTCAAGAGATTTTATTTGCTCGTGCCGATGCCTATTTCCATACGGGAAAGGGAGAAAATGCAGCCGATGACTGGCGGGAGCTTTCGAAAGATACCCGTTCGATTTACGGGGCGCAAAGTGCCTATTTATTGGCTCAATATCAATTCGACAACAAAGCGATCGATACGGCCGAAAAGACGCTGAATACTTTTATCGACAAAGGTACTCCCCACAATTATTGGTTGGCTCGGGCATTCTTGCTCATGGCCGACATTTATGAAAAACGGGGCGAGACTTTCCAAGCCCGTCAATATTTGCAAAGTTTGCGGAATAACTATCCGGCCAGCGACGACGATATTATTTCCCGGATAGACAAGAAGTTGAGCGAGCTGGGACAAACAGAGTAGTTGAACGATACAATATGTATGGCTTATGAAACGGTTTTCTTTTTTAATCATATCGGTTTTCCCATTCTTCCTGTCGGCACAGGTACGTTCCGATTCGTTGCGGCGGGAAGTAACCATAGAAAAAGATTTTACACCTATCGTGCGCGATGCGTCTAAAATCAATACATTGCCCGAAGTGGAAGCACCGACGGTCACCAAACAATCTATACGGTATAGCGACTGGACGGTTCCGGCTCCCCTCGAACCTCGCGCTGTCTTGTTGGCTCCCGGCGGTTTCGGAGAAAAACCCGAAGAAAACCAATCGAGGGGATACGTGGATTTCGGGATAGGCAATTACCTGAATATGGTCGGGAATGCCGGTTATCGTATTTTGCAGAATGACAAAGACAAGTTGGGTGTGTGGTTGCAACATCGCTCTACTTGCGGAACGGTGGACTACAATCAATCGTTAACGGAGGACTACTATCCCGACTCGAAGAAGATGCACCGGCTCGAAGAGCGAGTGGTCGCCGATTATCTTCACTCCTTCGGGAAGCTGGATTTGGGAATAAGCGGCGGTTATCGTTACGACTCCTTCAACTATTACGGATTGCGATACCCCGGTTTGACGGGAATATCTTCGCCTAACCAAGAGATAAACCGGTTCTTCTTGAAAAGCCATATAGCCTCGACTGCCGGAGAGTCGGATCTACTTTATAAAGTTTCATTGGCATATTACCGGTACGGGTATCACCGGGGATATTTACAAGATGAAAAAGGGGCTGCCGAGAATTTAGTAAATGCAGACTTTACACTGTCTGCGCCGATCGACAGACGCAGCTCTATTTCTTTGGACGGTTCTTTCGATTATGTGGGTTACAGCCGGTTACAGTCGGCAGCGAATTACGGTATGATTTCATTGAATCCCCGGTATGACTGGCGGAATGAACACGTGGCTTTTGCGGTCGGTGTCAAGGCCGATGTTTCGTTCAATAACGGGACTATTTTGCGATTCTCTCCCGATGTGCGATTCGATTGGACGATAGTTCCCGATGTACAGTTTTATACGGCTTTTACGGGTGGGAAGAAACTGAATACGTGGCGAAGTGTTTCGGCCTATACGCTCTACTTCAATCCGTCGGCACAGGTAGATAATACGTATGTGCCGTTGGATGCCTCATTGGGAATACGCATTAACGCATTGCCCGGATTTTCCATAGGGCTTTCGGGCGGTTATGAAATTTGTAAAAAGGCGTTGTTCCTTTTACCCGAAGATTTGGACGGAAAGTTTACAGGTGTGTCGCGTTTTTGGGGTATCGATGCCAATGCTTTGAAAGCAGAGCTCGATGTATCTTATCGTTACGGTACGAAATTGGAGGCTTCGGCGAAGGTCGGGTATCACCGATGGAAGACCGCCGATGGGGGGGAGACGATTTCGTATAACCGTCCGCAGTGGGAAGGAGGAGTGAATATCCGTTATATGCCTGTTCGCCCGTTCACGCTCGAAGCCGGATATGAGTTTGCTGCGGGTCGGGAGTATTCAAATCTCGGAAAGCTCTCCGATATACATCTCGTTCACTTGAAAGCCTCGTATGCTTTCACTTCTTGGTTTTCGCTTTACGGACTTACCGACAATGTGCTGAACCGGAAATACGATATTCTTTACGGTATGCCGGCACAAGGCATCAATTTCATGTTCGGGGTCGATTTGAAATTTTGAGGGTAAGAGGTCTGTTCTCGACATTTTTAACCCTTCCATCACTATGTGTGCCACCTCCCCTATATGACTAACGCCACACCCCGCAATACTACGGGACGCGGCAGGGGAGAAGAAGGATTTAACCTCTCCCACCGTGTCGGGAGTACTCATGGGACGAGTGGGTAGTTTAAAAACAGGATTTATCTCGTCAGCTTTTTCGGAGGGAATAGTATAGGAGAAAGGCGTTGGGGAGGATATGCGACAAAAACTCTACATGGTAGGAACGATTCAAAATGTGTGCGATATACATTATTTAATAAAAAAGTAGAAAAAAGCTCTGTATTACAATCTGTTTTTCTAATTTTGCGCAAAATTTGAACGAACATTGCGCATATGGCAAAAAATTTGGTAATCGTAGAGTCTCCGGCAAAGGCTAAAATCATTGAGAAGTTTTTAGGAAAGGATTTCGAAGTCCTTTCGAGCTACGGACATATCCGTGATCTCAAAAAAAAGGATTTCAGTGTGGATATCGAGCATAACTATAAACCTATTTATGAAATCCCCGCCGACAAAAAAAAGTTGGTGGAAACGCTGAAACAGGAGGCAGACAAAGCGGATATGGTTTGGCTGGCTTCCGATGAGGACCGCGAGGGAGAGGCTATCGCATGGCACTTGTTCGAAGTGTTGAAATTGAAACCGGAGAAAACGAAACGGATTGTATTCCATGAGATTACCAAAGATGCCATACTCCATGCCATTGAGAATCCCCGGGATATAGATTTGAATCGGGTAGATGCCCAGCAGGCTCGCAGGGTACTCGACCGTATCGTGGGATTCGAACTTTCGCCTGTTCTGTGGAAAAAGGTGAAGCCCGCTTTGTCGGCCGGTCGTGTACAATCGGTCGCAGTGCGCTTGATTGTAGAACGGGAGCGAGAAATCTCGGCGTTCAAGCCCGAAGCAGCCTATCGGGTGATCGGGGAATTTTTGTTACCCGGAGGGGAATTGTTGAAGGCCGAATTGAGCCAACGATTGAAAACCGAAGACGAGGCGAAGGCTTTGCTCGAAGCCTGCAAGACCGCACGGTTCTCTATCGGGGACGTGACGGTGAAACCTGCAAAGAAATCGCCTGCGGCTCCGTTCACCACTTCCACATTGCAACAGGAAGCCGCCCGGAAATTGGGCTTCTCCGTGGCTCAAACCATGATGGTGGCTCAACGGCTTTATGAGGCGGGACATATCACCTATATGCGTACCGACTCGGTGAATTTGTCATCGCTGGCTATAAATACGACCAAAGACGAGATTGTAAAAACTTTGGGCGAGAGATATCTGCATATTCGAAATTACCATACGCATACCAAAGGAGCACAGGAAGCGCACGAGGCAATACGTCCCACGTACATCAGCCATCACGAAATCAATGCTTCCTCTCAGGAAAAACGATTATATGAATTGATTTGGAAACGTACGATCGCTTCGCAAATGAGCGATGCCGAGTTGGAAAAGACGACTGCGACCATCGCTGTTTCGGGAAGGAAAGAACACTTCGTCGCCGTGGGCGAGGTCTTGAAATTCGACGGTTTCCTGAAAGTGTATATGGAGTCTACCGATGACGAAGGCGATGCAGAAGGAAACGACAAGATGTTACCTGCATTGGCGAAAGGCGATGTGCTGACATTGTCGTCGGTCACGGCAACGGAACGTTTCTCGCAAGCTCCCGCCCGCTATACCGAGGCCAGTCTGGTTCGTAAATTGGAAGAGCTGGGTATCGGTCGGCCTTCTACCTATGCACCAACCATTTCGACCATACAGCAACGCGAATATGTCGAGAAGGGCGATCGGAAAGGAACGGAGCGGAAATATCGTATGTTGACGCTGCACGATGGGAAAATCGAATCGGGAGAGAAAACCGAGCTCACAGGAGCCGATAAAGGCAAACTGCTCCCCACCGATATAGGAGTTGTCGTCAACGATTTCTTGACGGAGTATTTCCCCGATATTCTCAATTATAACTTTACGGCGAATGTCGAGCAGCAATTCGACGATATTGCCGAGGGAAAAACCGTGTGGAACGATGAGATAGATCATTTTTACAAACTCTTTCACCCGGTGGTAGAGAGCGCTCTCGCTTTGCGGTTGGAGCATAAAGTGGGCGAACGGGTATTGGGTACGGACCCGAAAAGCGGTCGTCCCGTATCGGTGAAGATAGGCCGTTTCGGTCCGTTGGTACAAATCGGTACTCCCGAAGATACGGAGAAGCCGTTGTTTGCCTCGTTGCTCAAAGGACAATCGATGAGCACGATTACACTGGAAGAGGCTTTGAAACTGTTCGATTTGCCCCGAACCTTAGGCGATTTCGAAGGCAAAACCGTTGTCGTGGGTATCGGCCGTTTCGGTCCGTATATTCGTCACGACGGCAAATATGTATCGTTGCCCAAAGAGTTCACCCCGCAGGGTGTTTCGTTAGAGGATGCGATAATGTTGATTCAGCAAAAGCGCGAGCAGGAAAGTCAACGCCTTATCAAGAAGTTCGATGAAGATGATGAACTCGAACTGCTTAACGGTCGTTTCGGCCCGTATATCGCTTATAAAAAGAAGAATTATAAATTACCCAAAGGTTCCGAACCGGCATCGCTCACGTTCGCCGATTGCATGAAGATTGTCGAGGATGCCGACAAGGCTCCTGCCAAAAAGAAACCGGCCCGGAAAAAGACGACGAAATAAAAGAGATCCAATGGAATATTGCGGGGTATGCTCGAAAGTTAAATACTTTTGGGCATACTTTTTTATGTATTCGATATTTTCCGATGATTCTTTTATGGCGTTTTGAAGGGTGAAATAGAGGGGACCTTGATGTGCGTGGTTTGTTTGTTGTACTGTTTGTTGTAAGTGAAAATAGATCTTGGAATCGGGAGAAAATTTTGGAATAGTGATTAGGTGATTGGTGAAATTGCGGGATAGATATTATTTTTGGAGATGTAAAACAGTGGTTTTGTGTTATGGCGAAAGAACTTTTCAATCGGTATGTATGGCTGATCGATACGTTGCAGCGCTACGGAAGGCTTACCCGCGGAGAGATAGACGGGTTGTGGCAACGGAGCGAATATTCGGACGGCAAGCCGATGGCTCGACGGACGTTTATGAATTATCGTCAGGCCATACAGGAGATGTTTGACGTGAATATCGAGTGTGATGCTTCTACGTATGAATATTACATCGAGGACCCGGATGCTTTGCAGGGAAACGGTGCACGTGTGTGGGCATTGAACACGCTTGCGGTGAGTAACATGCTGAACGAGAGTCAGGAGTTGCGGAATCGAATCGTTTTGGAGAATATACCTTCGGGGCAGAAATTTTTGAGAATCGTCTTCGAGGCGATGAAGGAGAACCGGGTGCTTATTTTGTCGTATCGTTCATTCCGACGTGTAACAAGTTCGCATACATTGGCGGCTCCCTATTTCGTGAAGTTATTTCGTCAGCGTTGGTATGTCATCGCTAAGGATTTTACGGATCGGAAAATCAAGACCTATGCTTTGGATCGGGTTGCTTCTCTCGAATTGAGCAGCCGTACATTCGTCTATCCCGACAGTTTTTCTCCCATCGATTATTTCCGGGATTGTTTCGGGATTACGCACGACGATATGCCGGCGCAGGAGGTGGTGCTGCGTGTCCCTGCTTTGCAAGCTAATTATTTGAGGACACTTCCTTTGCACGAAAGTCAAGAGGAACTTGACCGGAACGAACATAGTTCTACGTTTCATTACCGTTTGAAAATCACTCCCGATTTCGAACAGGAGGTGTATGCTTTGGGGTATTGGCAAGCTGAGGTTTTGTCTCCGCAGACTTTACGCGATGCGGTGGCTGAACGGTTGTCCCGAAGTTTGGCGTGTTACGGAACGGCGGGGTTATCTTGCCATGAACACAGGAAGTAGAAGGTATTTATTTTTTCCTTTCATCGCCGAAAAGAAAGAACCCGGAAATGCAGCCGCTTTTTGTAGCTTTATTGTCCGATAAAGGAGGGGAGAATCTTGTTCTTTTCTTTATAATCTCATCTACGATGAGCAGAGGGAGAGGATTAAAAGCGACACTTCGATCG
>ULTN01036126.1_pt1 | contig 12667 bp, 10 predicted proteins | sample 1957681 | NCBI WGS metagenome assembly ULTN01 (sample SAMEA4835736, study PRJEB28245) | human gut metagenome | biome: gut microbiome; material: fecal sample | place: Denmark | collected 2008
ACGTGGGGCTTTTTGCGCTCGTAACGTTCCTTAGCCATTGGAATTTCCTCCTTTATGTTCGCGTAAAACTGCGAAGGTATCTTCGCTGCTTTCCGGCGGCAGATGCGGTTGTGGAGCAGGCGATGGGAATCGAACCCACAAGGCCAGCTTGGGAAGCTGGAGTTTTGCCACTAAACTACGCCTGCATGTCCCGCATCAAGCCTAACCAGACTTGTCAGACAAGGTATATTGTAAACATTTAAGACCGGATTGTCAAGCCTTTCGGACAATTTTTCAGCGCGATTATGAAAAAAGTTTGTTCGTACTGAAAAACTGTCCGAAATTTGTCAGTGATTTTTGGTTCATTCGATGAACATCGCGTCTCCGAAGCTGAAGAAGCGGTACTTTTTCTGTACAGCTTCGCGGTAAACGTCCAGCGCCGTCTCGCGCCCCATGAAGGTGCTGACAAGCATCAGCAGAGTGCTCTGCGGCAGGTGGAAATTGGTAATCAAGGCATCCACCGCCTTAATTTTCTTGCCGGGATAGATGAAAATCGCTGTGTCGCCCGCGCCGGGGTGCACGATACCATCCTCCGTCGCAACCGTTTCAATCGTGCGCACAGACGTTGTGCCGACACAAATCAGCCGTCCACCGCCAGCGCGGATGGCGTTGAGCGTGTTCGCCGCTTCCTCCGTCACCTGATACCACTCGCTGTGCATCACATGTTTGTCAACATCTTCCACCTGAACCGGGCGGAACGTCCCCAGCCCGACGTGCAGCGTCACCGGTACGATGGTCACGCCCTTGGCACGGATGCGTTCGAGCAGCTCTGGCGTGAAGTGCAGCCCCGCCGTCGGCGCAGCGGCAGACCCTTCATTCTTGGCGTAAACGGTCTGATAGCGGCTCTGATCCGCCAGCTTTTCGTGGATATACGGCGGCAGCGGCATCTCGCCCAGCCGGGCAAGCAGCTCCTCGAAAACGCCTTCATAATGGAAACGGACGATACGCCCGCCGATTTCCGGCACGCTTTCCAGAATCTCGCATTTGAGCAGTCCGCCGCCGAAAACACACGTCGTGCCGGGCTTCAGGCGGCGTCCGGGGCGGACAAGCGCCTCCCAGTCCGTCTGATTTTTCCGGCGCAGCAGCAGCACCTCCACCGGCACGCCCGTATCTTCCTTCTCGCCCAGCAGACGCGCGGGAATGACCTTCGTCTCGTTGATGACCAGCGCGTCGTTCGGGTTCAAATAGTCAATAATATCGTAGAAATGCTTGTCCTCGCGCTCGCCCGTCGCGCGGTGTACCACCATCAGACGGCTGTGGTCGCGCGGTTCGACCGGGGTCTGCGCAATCAGTTCTTCGGGCAATTCATAATCAAAATCGGATGTTTTCATAACAATTCACCTTATTTTCAATTGCATCAAATACGCATTTTTCATCGCGCCGTCTTTCAGCACAAAAGCGTCCGGGTGGACGCCGACGACGCGGAAGCCGACCTTCTCGTACAGCGCCTGTGCGCGGCTGTTGCCCTCGATGAATTCCAGCTCGACCTGTCGAACCTCTGGGCGCGCTTTCGCCACGTCCACTAACTCCGTCAGCATTGCCGTCCCAAGCCCAAGACGCCAGTAGGCGCGGCGGATGCTGATAGCGACGTTCGCACGGTGGCGCATTTTCAGTCGCGTGGAAAAGTTGATATTCGCCACGCCCGCCAGCTGCCCGTCCACCCACGCGGTCAGCATCAGTTCGTTGTCATCCGCTGTAAGCCTCGTCAGAAACGTCCGCTCGCCCTCATCGGTCAGGCTTTGCCGTTCCTCCGGGTACGCCAGCAGGAACTCTGTCTCACCGCAAACGTCCAACAGAAAGCGAACCATCTCCGCCGCATCATCCGGGTGTGCAGAGCGAAGCAGAGCTGCGCGTCCATCCCTGCAAATTACTTCTCTTTCTTCACATTTCATGCTCACAGCTCCATTTTCAGCTGATTATCGTTCCCCTGCCCCGGCGGCGTGCGCTTCATGTGCTCCCACGCGGCGGGCGTGCACATTCTGCCGCGCGGCGTGCGCATCAGGAAGCCGAGCTGCATCAGGTACGGTTCGTAGACGTCCTCAATGGTCACGGCATCCTCGCCGGTTGTCGCCGCGAGGGTGTCCAACCCGACCGGGCCGCCGCCGAATTTGTCCATCATCGTGCCAAGGACGGCGCGGTCTACCTTATCCAGTCCCAGCTCATCCACGCCCTGCATGGCAATCGCCTCCCGCGCCACATCAAGGCTGATGACGCCGCCGCCGCGCACCTGCGCATAGTCGCGGACGCGTTTGAGCATCCGGTTTGCGATTCGCGGCGTACCGCGGCTTCGGCGCGCGATTTCCATGATGCCTGCGTCCTCCGCGTCAATCTCCAGAATCGACGCGCTTCGGCGGACGATTTGCGCCAGTTCCTCCGGCTTGTACATTTCCAGCCGGAAGAGAATGCCGAAGCGGTCGCGCAGCGGGGCGGAGAGCTGACCTGCGCGGGTTGTCGCGCCGACGAGCGTGAATTTCGGCACGGCGACGCGAATCGACCGCGCGGTCGGGCCTTTGCCAATCATGATGTCGATGGCAAAGTCCTCCATCGCGGGGTACAGCACCTCTTCCACCGAGCGGGAGAGGCGGTGAATTTCGTCGATGAACAACACGTCCCCCTGATTGAGGTTCGCCAGAATTGACGCGAGGTCGCCGGGACGCTCAATCGCCGGGCCGGACGTAACGCGGATGTTCTGCCCCATTTCCGCCGCGACAATGGTTGCCAGCGTCGTTTTGCCCAGACCGGGCGGGCCGTAGAGCAGCATATGATCCAGCGCGTCATGGCGGGTAAGCGCCGCCTGAATGTAGATGCTCAGGCTGTCCTTAACCGCCTGCTGACCGACGTACTCCCGCAGGGTATGCGGACGCAATGTCGTCTCCACCGCGCTGTCTTCGGGCTGAAAGTCGCCCGTCACCAATCTTTCTTCCACTTTTTATCCTCACATTCCCGCCATTGCGCGCAGCGCCAGCCGAATCAGTTCATCCACCGGGGCATCCTTGTCCTCCACATGCGACAGGGCATCGCGCGCCTCGATGGCGGAGTACCCCAGCGCCGTCAGCGCCTCGATGGCTTCGGCGAAATTATCCGCCGCCGCGCCTGATGTCGGCATGGCCGCTTTGCCCGTCGGCTGATTGATATCCGCCTGCGTGACCTTATCTTTGAGTTCCAGCGCGATTCGCTGCGCCGTCTTTTTGCCGATGCCCGGCGCGCGGGAGAGGGCGTTGACGTCGCCGAGCAAAATCGCAAGATTCAAGTCGCGCAGGGGCATAGCGCCGAGCAAACCGAGCGCGGTTTTTGCGCCGACGCCGCTGATGCCCGTGAGCGAAAGGAAGAGCTGCTTTTCCTCCTTTGTTGCGAAACCGAAGAGTTCCATCGCGTCTTCGCGGACGGAAAGGTAGGTATAGCAGCGCATTTTCTCGCCCATCGGCGGCGCTTCCTGCAAGGTGGTCATGGAGCAGTTGAGCTGATAGCCGATGCCGCCAGCTTCAAGAACTAAGGAATTGGTCGTTTTTTCGCACACGCGACCTTCGATAAATGCGTACATGGTGGTTATCTCCTTGGGTAGAAATAAACGTGAGAGAAAATATAGTCGAACAGTAACTATAAAGCCTTCCAATAAAAATCGAGTATGGGAGTGTGCAGCCCGAAGGGGTCAAGGGGGCGACCGCAGACTTCGTCTGTTTCCATTGCCCCCTTGTCGCCTCCGCAGAGGCGAAACCCTCTGCTTGCGGAAACGACCGGCTATGGTCGAAAGTCATGCAATCTGGTCGCGCCCATCTGGCGCGACAATGTTGCGTTGAGGGATAGAGCAGCTTGGGGGCGCTCCTGCGGGAGCGCAAAGTTACTGGCAGGGACGCTTCGCTGCCTGCGCCTTGTTGGCTGTTCCCTTTGAGTAGTTTTGACGAGCAACGGTTGGGGCGTTGCCCCAAACCCCACAAGGGGCGCCGCCCCTTGACCCTGCAAGGGGGAATCCCCCCTTGACCCCTCCGCGCGATTGAGTTGACTTCTTCTTCATACTCCTTCCGCGTGGGGCGCTTTGCCCTTCCCCTCCCCCTATTTCATCCTGAATTGTTCCTTCGCCGCGCCACACTGGCAATGCGTTATCGCACACGCAATCGCATCCGCCGCGTCATCCGGCTTCGGTATCTCCTTCATCCCCAGCAGCAGCTTCACCATCTGCTGAATCTGCTTCTTATCTGCCTTCCCATACCCCGTCACCGCCTGCTTAATCTGCATTGGCGTATACTCATACAGGCTCTCCGTATACTCCGCCGCGCTGATAATCGCCGCGCCGCGCGCCGCCCCAACCATCAGCGCCGTCGTGACGTTCCGCGCAAAGAACAGCTCCTCAAACGCCACGTCGTCCGGATGATAGATGTTCACGAGGTCGCGCACGCCCAATTGCAGCGCCCGCAAGCGGTGCTGCATCGGCACACCCGCCTGCGTTTCCACACAGCCGTAGCCAAGCAGACGCATCCGCGCGCCCTGCGCCTCCACCACGCCCCAGCCCATCAGCGCATAGCCGGGGTCAATGCCTAAGACAATCATTGCGACCTCCTGTTATATAGATGGCGCTTCCGAACATAAACTCCATCTATTGCAGGGAAGTTTCGCCTCTGCGGAGGCGACAAGGGGGCATTCCGATTGCCCCCTTGACCCCTTCGGGCGACCTTCCGTTAAGATAGGATTCTATGTTCGCTCTTTATGATACCGCTTCTTTCGCCCCGTGTCAACCGAACACGCGAAATTCATACAACTTCTCCCCGCAAGGCTTGACGAATTCGCCGATTCACGGTACAATGAAGCAGATGGAAACCCCTTTCCCATTTTGCACGATTTCGACACATTAACGAGGAGGATTTTTCCGATGAAGTATGTTCTTGGTATTGACCTTGGCACGTCCGGCACCAAAACGGTGCTGTTCGACCAGTATGGCACGGCGGTCTGCTCCGCGCTGGTGGAATATCCGCTGTATCAGCCGCACAACGGCTGGGCAGAGCAGAAGCCGGAGGACTGGTATCATGCGGCGGTGGACACCATCCGCAGCGTGCTGACGAAGTCCGGTGTGGATAAGAAGGACGTCGTTTCGATGGGCATCAGCGGTCAGATGCACGGTCTGGTCATGCTGGATGAAGCAGGGAACGTCCTGCGCCCGTCTATTATCTGGTGCGACCAGCGCACGGCGGCGGAGTGCGACCAGATTCACGAAATTGTTGGCCGCGATCAGCTGATTGCGATTACGGCAAATCCCGCGCTGACCGGCTTCACGCTGTCGAAGCTGCTGTGGGTGCGCAATCACGAGCCGGAAGTGTACGCCAAGTGCCGTCACATTCTCCTGCCGAAGGACTATGTGCGCTATATGCTGACCGGCGATTTCGCGACTGAAGTCAGCGACGCATCCGGGATGCAGATGCTCGATGTGCCGAACCGCTGCTGGTCGGAGAAGCTGCTGAACATGCTGAACATCGACCCGTCGCTGCTGGCGAAGGTGTACGAATCCTGCGAAGTGACGGGTCACATCTCCAAGGCGGCAGCGGAGCTGACCGGGCTGAGCGAAGACACGCTGGTCGTCGGCGGCGCGGGCGACAACGCGGCGGCAGCTGTCGGCACAGGTGTTGTCGAGGACGGGCGCGCGTTCACCACCATCGGCACGTCCGGCGTTGTGTTTGCCCACACGGACAAGCTCGCCATCGACCCCAAAGGGCGCGTACACACGTTCTGCTGCGCTGTGCCGGGCGCATGGCACGTCATGGGCGTGACGCAGGCGGCGGGTCTGTCGCTGAAGTGGTTCCGCGACAACTTCTGCATGGCGGAGAAGGAAGCCGCCGCGCTCATGGGCGAAGACCCCTACAACCTGATGAACAAGCAGGCGGCGCAATCCCCCATCGGCGCGAACAAGCTGCTGTATGCCCCCTACCTGATGGGCGAACGCACCCCGCACCTTGACGCGGACTGCCGCGGCATGTTCTTCGGCTTGAGCGCAATGCACACGCGCCGCGACCTGCTCCGCGCGGTCATGGAGGGCGTCACCTACTCGTTGAAGGACTGCCTGAATGTGCTGGCGGAAATGGGCGTTGCGCCTGAAACGATGCTGGCTTGCGGCGGCGGCGGCAAGAGTCCGCTGTGGCGGCAGATGCTGGCGGATGTGTTCCAGATGCCGGTTGCGACGACAGTGAACACGGAAGGTCCGGCGCTGGGCGTGGCAATTCTGGCGGGCGTCGGCGCGGGACTGTACGCGAGCGTGCCGGAAGCGTGCCGGGCGATGATTCATGTGAATCCGGCGCAGAACCCGATTGCGGAGAATGTGCCGCAGTATGAGAAGGTGTATGCGCTGTATACGAAGCTGTATCAGGCGAATAAGGGGCTGTTTAAGGAATTGGCGAAGCTGTAAGGGCTGATTGCTTCAGGACGCCAAAGCGCAGCACGCGGAAGGAGTATGGCAGCGAAACCAACTCAATCGCGCGAAGGGTTCAAGGGGCAACACCCCAACTGTTGCACCGTTAAGCTAATTATGCCAAACGCGCTCAATCCTGCCGCCTTGGTCGCAGGCAGCGCAGCGTCCCTGCGCAGTAACTTTGCGCGTCCGCAGACGCGCCCCCAAGCTGCTCTTTCAACCTATTCAACATTGTCGCGCCAGATGGGCGCGACTGACCAGCATCGGGAGAAGTCGTTTTCTCTCGGTGCTGGTCTTTTTTGTTGCAGGGATTTCGCCTCTGCGGAGGCGACCAGAGGGCTTTGCGGTCGCCCTCTGGACTGCTTCGCAGCGCACACTCCCATAATTGATTTTGTTTGTTGCATGGAGAACCGCGTCTATGGGCATAATTCAGGCGCGCAAAATCCCCCCATGCAAAAAGCCGCCGCGTTTTGCCCGCAGCGGCCATTGTTATCCACAAAGATTCCACATTTCTTGCACTTATTCCACATCCATGTCCTCGAATGCTTCCAGCCCCTTCTTTGCCTCCGCCTTCGCGTCGCCATGGCGGACGAAGCACATCGTGACGAAGCTCAGGGCGGAGAAAATTGCAGCATAAGGGAAAAGCACGCGGTAGTCGATTGCGCGCATCAAAGAACCCGCGGCAATCGGCGTGACGACCTGCGCAACCATCGAAAACGTGTAGTAGTAGCCTGTGAAGCGCCCGATGTCGCTGCCGCGGCACATTTCCACCACCATCGGCAGAGAGTTGACGTTAATCGCCGCCCACGCCAGACCGACCAGGGCGAAAACGACGTACATCACCGGGGTGATAACGCTCGACGTGCAGGTAAGGACGAAGCCGAGCAGGAAGCAGAGCGTCAGCAGGGCAACGCCAAGCTGAATCGTCCGCTTTCGCCCGATTTTCGCCGCCAAAGCGCCAATCGGGATGTAGGAGCAAATCGCGCCCGCCGTCGCGACGAGCAGGCACGTTGATGCGCCGCCCAAGCCCTCGCCCATCACCTGCTCAATGTACTTCGTAAACCACGTCGTCACACCGTTGTAGGCGATAAACCAGAGCGAAATGGACGCCAGCAGGAAGGTCAATGACCGCTTGACCTCCTTTGGCAGCACTTCGTTGCCCGATTCATCCTTCGCGGCGAGGTTCCAATCCGGGTGCTGCTTCTCCAGCGCGCGGTTCTCTTCGGACAGCCTCTTTTCCTTCACCATCAGCGCCAGCACAAGCACCGATACTGCCATAATCAGCGATACGATGATAAACAGCGGCTGATAATCCACATGTCCCGCCACCTTGCGCGACGCGGGGTACAGCACTGCCGCCAGCGCCAGATACAGAATGCCGCCGACCGCGCCCATCAGGTTGATGACGGCATTGCCGCGGCTGCGCAGGGGCTTCGGGGTCACATCCGGCATCAGCGCCACCGCCGGGGAGCGGTACACGCCCATCGCAACGAGCAGCAGCGCCAGCGCCGCGATGAACAGCCCCAAAATCAGCGGCGAGGGCGACGCGGCATAGGCGTTGTCCAGCACAGGCAGCAGGTTCATCAGTATGACCGCCGCCGCTGTACCGCCAATGATGTAGGGCATCCGGCGGCCAATGCGCGTGTTCGTCTTATCCGACAGAGCGCCGAAGAGCGGCAGCAGGAACAGCGCCAGCACATTATCCGCCGCCATGACCGCGCCCGCAATCGTCTCGTTCAGGTGGAAAGTATCCGTCAGAATCAGCGTCATCACGCTGTCATACATCTGCCAGAAAATGCAGATGGACAAGAACGCCAGACCGACCAGCATGGTACGCTTGGTGTTGAGCTTCACGGCAAATTTCGCCCCTTTATTGAATAATCCGTTCCAGTCTACCACGTTTTGCGCCGAATGTCCATGCGTTCACACAGATTTCGTTTTCCCTTTGCGGAATTCTTACGCTTGCGCATTTTTTCCTTTACGAAACCGATTTTCCGTTGTATAATAAGAAATGGTACTCGATAAAGAGGAGGCGAACGGAGCATGGAGACGGGCAAACGATGCCTGATTGTCGTGGACTACCAGAAGGACTTTGTGGACGGTTCTCTCGGCTTTGAGAAGGCAGTCACGCTTGACCACGGGATTGCTGAGAAAATCCGCCTGTATCACAGCCGCGGCGACGACGTGATGTTCACGCTGGATACGCACAATGACGACTACCCGACCACGCAGGAGGGGAAGAATCTCCCCGTGCCGCACTGCATCGCCGGAACGCCTGGACACCGCCTGTTCGGGGAAACAGCGGCGTGCCGCCAAAAGCAGGACATGGTGTTCTTCAAGCCGTCTTTTGGCTCAATGGAGATGCTCTGCTACCTGCGCACGCACCCGTATCAGGAAATCGAGCTGGTCGGCGTGGTCACGAACATCTGCGTGATTTCAAACGCCGTGCTGTGCAAGGCAGCGCTGCCGGAGGCGCGCGTGTCCGTGGATGCGTCGCTTTGCGCGTCCAATGACGAGGCGCTGCACGAAAAGGCGCTCGACGTGATGCGCGGACTGCAAATCAATGTGACAAATTTCGACAAATAAGATAGAACAGGATGGGCAAAGCAATGGCAAATCGACCGCAGGAAAACCCGACGATGCTCTGTGATTTCTATGAACTCACGATGGGCAACGGCTACTACCGCAACGGCTTCTACAAGCGCAATGTGTATTTCGACGTGTTCTTCCGCAACGTGCCTGACGGCGGCGGCTTCGCGATTGCCGCGGGGCTGGAGCAGATTGTCGAGTACATCCAGCAGCTGCATTTCTCCGATGATGATATTGCTTATCTGCGCGGCAAGGGGATCTTCGACGAGGGCTTCCTCAATTACCTCAAGAATTTCAAGTTCCACGGCGATATTTACGCCGTCCCGGAAGGCACGCCCGTGTTCCCCGGCGAACCGCTGCTGACCGTCCGTGCGCCCGCGATTGAGGCGCAGCTGATTGAAACGTATCTGCTGCTGGAGATTAACCACCAGTCGCTGATTGCAACGAAGGCGAACCGCATCGTCCGCGCGGCGCAGGGACGCGCTGTGCTGGAATTCGGCTCCCGTCGCGCACAGGGCGCGGATGGCGCGGTCATCGGCGCGCGCGCGGCGTACATCGGCGGCGTGGCAGGCACGGCGTGCACGCTGACAGACGTGCTCTACGGCGTTCCGGCGGGCGGCACGATGGCGCACTCGTGGGTGCAGATGTTCCCGACGGAATACGACGCCTTCAAGACCTACTGCGAGCTGTACCCCGACAACGCGACGCTGCTGGTTGACACCTACAACACGCTCAAATCCGGCGTACCGAACGCTATCCGCGCGTTCAAGGAGATTCTGCTGCCGCGCGGCATCACCAATTTCGCCATCCGTCTGGACTCCGGCGACATTTCGTATTTGTCCAAGAAGGCACGCAAGATGCTCGACGAGGCGGGTCTGCCGAACTGCAAGATTACCGCGTCGAACTCGCTGGACGAATACCTCATCCGCGACCTGATGATGCAGGGTGCGCAGGTGGATACCTTCGGCGTGGGCGAACGGCTGATTACGAGCAAATCGAACCCCGTTTTCGGCGGCGTGTACAAGCTGGCGGCGATTGAGGATGACGAGGGCAACATCATCCCGAAAATCAAGGTCAGCGAGAACACAGCAAAGATTACCAACCCGCACTTCAAGCGCCTGTACCGCCTCTACGACCGCGAAAGCGGCAAGGCGATTGCCGACGAGCTGACCCTGCGCGACGAGGTCATTGACCCGACGAAGCCGCACGTCATCTTCGACCCGAACGCGACGTGGAAAACCAAGGAACTGACCGACTTCACCGTCCGCGAACTGCAGGTGCCGATTTTCCAGAACGGCGAACTCGTCTACGAGCTGCCGGAACTGAACGACATCAAGGCATACTGCCGCCAGCAGATTCACACGCTGTGGGACGAAGTGAAGCGCTTCGAGAACCCTCACACCTACTACGTTGACCTCTCCCAGAAGCTTTGGGACGTCAAGCGCGGACTGCTGGAAGCCGCAAAATGCTAATTTTCCCCTTCGTACTACGATAAGGAGGCGTTTTCCATGCGCATAGAGCAGCAGAATCACCGGCTCATCATCCACGATGGCAGAAGCGAATGCTGGATTGACCCTTGGGGCAAGGACAGTCTGCGCGTGCGCATGAGCGCCGAGCCGGGCATGGACGGCCACGACTGGGCGCTGACCGAACCGGTTGAAGCGACGGACGTCGTCATCCGCAGCGAAGTCATCGATACGACCGACCCGTGGTACAAGGGCGATGAGTGGGCGAAGTACCACCAAACCGGCACAGAATGGACGCTGACGAACGGCAAAATCACCGCGAAAATCTCCACCGAGGGGTGGATTACGTTCCTGAACCAGCGCGGCGAGGTGCTGACGGCGGAATATTGGCGCAACCGCGACCGCATCAACCGCTACTGCGTCCCGTTGCGCGTTCCGGCGCGCGAACTCAAGCCCATCCCCGGCGGCACGGATTTCTCCCTCACCGCGCGCTTCGAGGCGTATGACGACGAGATGATTTTCGGCATGGGGCAGTATCAGGATCGCCATTTGAACAAGAAAGGCTCTGTGCTGGAGCTGGCGCACCGCAATTCGCAATCAAGCGTGCCGTTCTTCGTGTCCAGCCGCGGCTATGGCTTCCTGTGGAACAATCCGGCAATCGGCACGGCGGCGTTCGGCACGAATGTGACGGAGTGGTCGGCAAAATCCACCAAAAAGCTGGATTATTTCATCACGGCGGGCGACACCCCGGCGGACATCGAAGCGAACTACACCGCCGCGACTGGGCGCACCCCTATGATGCCCGAATACGGCATGGGCTACTGGCAGTGCAAGCTGCGCTACCGGACGCAGGAGGAACTGCTGTCTGTCGCGCGCGAAATGAAGCGCCGCGGGCTGCCGCTGGATGCCATCGTCGTCGACTTCTTCCACTGGACGCGGCAAGGTGATTTCCGCTTTGAGCCGCGGGACTGGCCGAATCCGCAGGCGATGGTGGACGAATTGAAAGCAATGGGCGTGGAAACGGTCGTCTCCGTGTGGCCGACCATCGACGAAAAGAGCGTCAACTTCGGTGAAATGGCAGAGCGCGGCTTGCTGGTGACGGCTGACCGCGGCAACGCGATTGTCATGACGTGGATGGGCAACACGTTTTTCTTCGACGCGACGAACCCGGAAGCGCAGGCATTCGTCTGGGAGCAGTGCAAGAAGAACTACTACCAGTATGGCATCCGCTGCTTCTGGCTGGACGAGTCCGAGCCGGAATACGGGCCGTATGACTTTGACAACTACCGCTATTACGCCGGCCCTGCCCTGCAGTGCACGAACACCTACCCCGTCGGCTACGCAAAGTGCTTCTACGATGGATTGCGCGAAGCGGGCGAAACGGAGATTCTGTCGCTTGTGCGCTGCGCATGGGCGGGCAGCCAGAAATACGCCGTTCTCACTTGGTCGGGCGATATTTCCTCCACTTTCCGCGCGATGCGGGAGCAGCTGCAAGCGGGTCTGAGCATGGGCATGGCAGGCATTCCGTGGTGGACGAGCGACATTGGCGGCTTCCTCGGCGGTCAGGTGGATGACCCGGCGTTCCGCGAGCTGCTGGTGCGCTGGTTCCAGTGGGCGTGCTTCTGCCCGGTCTTCCGGATGCACGGCGAGCGCAGCCCGTGGTATGAGCGCGAGCAGGAGTACATTGGCGACGTGCGCCAGCTGACGAGCGGGCAGGCCAACGAAGTCTGGTCGTTCGGCGACGAGGTGTACGAGATTCTGCGGAAGTACCTGTTCGTGCGTGAGCGGATGCGCCCGTACATCCGCGAGGTGATGCGCGCCGCCCACGAACACGGCGACCCGGTCATGCGTCCCCTGTTCTACGGCTTCCCGGCGGATAAAGCCGCGTGGCACGTGGAGGATGCGTACCTCTTCGGCGCGGATGTGCTGGTTGCCCCGGTGCTGGAAGCGGGCGCAAGAGTGCGCGACGTGTACCTGCCCGCAGGGGCTGACTGGATGGATGCCGCGACAGGCGCGGAATACGCCGGCGGACAGACCGTGCGCATTGATGCGCCGCTGGACACCATGCCCGTGCTGATTCGGAAGGGCAGCGGGGTCAGGGTGTATTCGGACGACTGATATTGATATATGAAGGCGGCGCACTGCCAGAAGTTGTTGCAGATTATCTATATTTTTATCGTTT
>ULTN01050842.1_pt1 | contig 12582 bp, 9 predicted proteins | sample 1957681 | NCBI WGS metagenome assembly ULTN01 (sample SAMEA4835736, study PRJEB28245) | human gut metagenome | biome: gut microbiome; material: fecal sample | place: Denmark | collected 2008
GACCACCTGTGGCAATGGCTGTCGCAACGCCGACAATGTTTCCGGTACCAATGGTAGAAGATAAAGCGGTACATAAAGCTTGAAAGCCTGAGACATCGCCTTCGTGACCATCATCGGTTTTACTTCTAAGAATTAATTGAAAGGCAAGTTTTAAACGGGTGAATTGCAGACCGTGCAAAGAAAGGGTGAAATAGATTCCGGTTCCTAATAATAATAGGATCAGGGGCAGTCCCCAAACCAGATTATCAATTCGTGTTAAAATTTCTGACATAAAAAAATCCTCCTAAATGGAAGAAGAATGAAAGATTGATGCCTCTGTCCTTTTGCCTGAGAGTGTTACTCCTTCGGCGCCAATTTGGTCTCTCCAGAGGTTCGTCCAATAGTGATCGCTTTGACCTGAAATAGTTAATTCTTCGGTACACAAATGTGTTTTCTCACTATCTTCATCCGACTTCAACCCCTTCATTATAATACAGTTTTTTTTTAAATCAATGTTTAGTTAACGTAATCATGTGTTTTAGAGTGGCATACAAAATGGATTTTTTGCGAATTGGTAAGAAATTAAATTGCCTTTTCAAAAAAAAGGCATAAAATATGGGAGGTTAAAAAAGCCATAATTTTTTGGAGGTTGAGAGAATGGAAAATTATCGTTATTTATTGGACATTGCACTGATTTTACTAAGTACGAAAGTATTTGGTTTATTCACGCGCCGTCTAGCCTTGCCAAGTGTTGTAGGTGCTTTAGTGGCAGGGATTATCATGGGACCAGCTGTCCTGGGGATTATTCATTCAAGTTCCTTGATTCAAGCCTTGTCGGAAATCGGTGTCATTATCTTGATGTTTGAAGCGGGTTTGGATACAAGTATTAGTGATTTGAAAAAAGCCGGACCGAAAGCCTTTGTGATTGCCACATTAGGTGTTATTGTTCCGTTAATTGTCGGATATTTTATTGGTGGTCTATATAATGTAGGACCAAAAGCCTGGTTAGGTAACTTGTTCTTAGGGGTTATCTTAACGGCAACCAGTGTCGGTATTACGGTAGAAACGTTAAAAGAAATGAAATGTATGGCAACGGAAAGTGGGAATGCGATTCTAGCCGCTGCGGTTATCGATGATGTTTTAGGGATTATCTGTTTAACGATTGTCAGTGGAATGGCGGATAGTTCGGTTAAAATTGGGACTGTCTTATTTAAAATCGTTTTATTCTTTATCTTTGCTTTGATTGCGGGAATGATCTTACATAAAGCCTTTGCGTGGTGGTTTGAACACGATTCTCGTGGTGGTCTACAAAGATATTCCATCGTATCTTTCTCTTTTGCCTTGATTATGGCTTATATTGCAGAACAATTCTTTGGGGTAGCCGATATTACTGGTTCTTTTGTGGCTGGTTTGATTATTTCGGGAACGCGTCAATGTTCGTATGTACAAAAACGAATTGGAACAGTTTCTTATATCTTAATTACACCAATCTTCTTTGCGAGCATTGGTTTGAAGTTAGCTCCGATTCAATTTACAAGTGAATTGATTATTTTGATGATTATCTTATGTATTGCCGCTGTTATCACAAAAATTGTTGGTTGTGGTCTAGGTGCTATTCTTTGCCGCTACAGTATGACGCAGTCGATTCGAATTGGTTGTGGTATGATCAGCCGTGGGGAAGTTGCCTTGATTGTTGCCAATAAAGGAATTGCCTTAGGTTTATTACCCGATATCTTTGTGACACCAGTTCTATTGTGTGTTGTCTTCACAACCGTTGTGACACCAATCTTGTTGAAAGTTGTTTATAAACACGATGCCAATGATCCGGATTTCTTATTGGGTTCCGAATATATCGAGGAAAACTAAAAAAAGAAATAGGGTTTCCTATTTCTTAAGTTCGGCAAATTTTGCCTGCATTGTCGGATTGTTTTTCGTAAGCCGTTTGATGGAAAGATCATCGGCTTTTTTATTGGCCAAACGCAGGTTGTTTTCGCTAGATAATAAGGCTTCTTTGGTCTTTTGCAGGTGAAGAATGGTCTTATCAATTTCATCAATAGCGGTATTAAACTTCTTGCTGGCAAGTTCATAGTTACGCCCGAAAGCCTTTTTAAAGTCATTCATGCTTTCTTCAAAGTGGGCTATATCAATATTTTGATTGCGCATATCTTGCAGCTCTTGTTTATACTGCATCGAATTTAAAGCCGCATTGCGCAGAATTGTAATCATTGGAATAAAGAACTGGGGCCGAATGACATACATCTTTTCATAGCGATAGCTCTTATCGACAATGCCTGTGTTATAGAGTTCGTTGTCTGGCTCTAACATCGAAACTAATACAGCGTATTCGCAATGTTTTTCCAGACGGTCTTTGTTGAGCTCTTTTAAGAAGTCTTCGTTTTTGTGCTTGGTGGCAGTTTGGTCATTTTCGTTTTTCATTTCAAACATGATGGAAATGATTTCAATGCCATTCTCATCTAATTCACGATAGATGTAGTCACCTTTTGAACCGGTACGTGCATCGTTGTCTTTTTCAAAATAGGCATGAGGGAAAGCGGTAGCACGCAATTTATTGAATTCAATTTCACAATGTTGCTCTAAACTTTCTCCAATCATTTTTGTGGATTGTTTCAATTTGAAATCTTTATAGTAGGCAATCTGCTCTTCTTTGGTTTGCAGCAAGGTATCGTATTTTTCCTTAAGCGTCGTTTCTTTTAACTGGTATTCAATTTGGTTTTGCGTAAGGGTGTTTTGTAGCTTGTCACATTGTTTTTCTAACTCTTTAGTTGCATCAGATACTTGCATTTTAGTCTGCATTTCCAAAGCTTGGACTTGTTGGCGCAGAGCCTGGATTTCCAGATCTTTTTGCGATAACTGCTTTTGATAGTTGCTTTCACATTCGCTTTTCGTTAGCTTCGTTGCACTGGATAATTGATCTTGTAAGGACTGAATGGTTTGTTCTTTTTGGTGCAAGGTAGCTTGAAAGCTTTGTTCCAATTCATTTTTTAACAATTGATTGGAAGTGGCTTCGCGTTCTTTTAATTCTTTTTCAAATTCCGTATTTTTTACTTGTTTCAATAATTCATAGTAGTGGGATTCATCAATTTGGAAGATGGTTCCACAGTTGGGACATTTTATTTCGTTCATAATTTTCTCCTAATAATCTTAGTATAGTACGGCTTGGATATTTAAACCAATCATAGTAGAATAAGGGTATCAGAAAGAGGCTTATTATGAAAAAATTATTGAAATTGGGGGTAGCGGCTTTCACAGCATTAAGCATGGTGGGAACACCAATGACTACATTTGCGGAAAGTAACGATCCTGAAAAAGAAGAATTAACCGAACATTATTGGTATGACAACGAAAATCAAAAAGTCTATACCTTTAGTGAAGATGGACAATGGCAAGCGTATGATGCCAGTGGTGATGCGATCAAAATGGAATTAGCTGATGAGAAGACACCATCTGATACGGTATTGAATTCCGAACCGGAAACTGGTGAGTACACTTGGCAAGATTCCCATTTAACGATTCAACCAGCAGCTGATGCCGATGCGGATGCCAAAGCTACGGAACTAGATATGGTTGATTATGAAACCAATAAAGATCAAATTACGGATGAAAATGTGAAAACAGCCATCCAAGATTACCAAGGTGACTATGTATTAGTGGATACAGAAAATCTTGATCAAAATGATCCCGCAAACTACATGGTAGAAATGGATTCAATTGATAAGGATAGTAGTGAAGAAGCGGTAAAGGACGATTCCAATACCGATGATTCAGCAACAACCGATGATCAAGAAGCTACAAAAGATGATGCGACTACAGATGATTCGGCAACGACAGATGACACCAAAGATGATGCAACGGTTGATACCGATAAAACCGATGATTCTGCAACAACAGACGATCAACAAGCTACAAAAGATGATTCAACAACCGACAGTACAGATACAGATGCTGATTCTAACAAGATTTTAACTTCTTCTTTAAAAGCCGATGATGAAGTTTATATTGCAGGAAATGTCTTCCATGAAGATGAAGATTGTGCCGGTGATGATGCTCAAGAAATGAGTGTAAAAGAAGCTGTTAAACAAGGCTATACACCTTGCGATAAAGAATTTACTGCCGATGGATTCTCTTTTGATACCGGTGCTGGAGAAAAAAGTGATGTTACTATCAACAACAATAATGTGAATGTCAATGTTGAAATCAATGTGCAAAATAATGTATTAGTTGTCAATGATGCCAATGGTTCTGGTGAAGTTGGTACGGATGAAGATGCCGTTAGCGTCAATGGAAAGATCGTTTGGAAGGACAACAATAATGAATACAAAGTTCGGCCTACAAAAGTAACGGTTATTTTATATCGCAACGATCAACAATATAAAGCTATTGATGTGACTGGTGATGCGACAAAAGATACTTGGACATTTGGCTTCAATCAATTAGCGAAAGCCGATGAAAACGGTAACGCATACAAGTATACAATCAAAGAAAAAGCCCTAGCTTATTACCGTGGTGATTTAGATGGCTATGTTCTAACGAATACGTATGTTGGTCAAACACCAGAAAAATCGAGTGGATCACATACCGGTTCAAAAACGAACATGGGATTATATGTAGGTGTTGGAGCTGCTGCGGTAGCGGCAATCATACTTATCGTTGTTTTGAATAAAAAGAAACAAAACTAATGCGTTTTAGGTAAGAGCTCCCTTGGGAGCTCTTTTTTAGAGGATGGGCAAAATGAAGAAAAAGAAGCGGAAGACAAGAAGACGGTACGGAATTCTATTATTGGTCATTGTCCTGGTGGCAGGACTCTTTTTTGTGACTTGGAATGCCAAACAAATCGTATTTGCGAAATCCAATGTCGTTGAGTATGGTTCAGATACGCAGGCAATGGATTTGGTGAAATCGGTATCTGGGGGAACAATTGTCAACAATCCCCAACTAGATACAACCGAAGTAGGAGAAAAACGGATCATCTATAAGGTTAAGGGATGGTTCTTAACCAAGACCATTCATCATGATATAACCGTAAAAGATCGGAAAAATCCGGTGATTAAATTTCATGATAAAAAGGTATCCATTGCCAAAGGGGAAGACTATGCCCTTTATGACAATGTGAAATCAGTGAATGATTATGGGTATGGGGCTTTGGATTATCTATCTCAAAAGAAACCAGATCGGGGGACCTATACGATTCAATCCAATGCCAATAAGCACAAAAAAGGCAGCTATAAAGTAACGGTTTATGCCAAAGATATGAATGGCAATACGGCTAAGAACAGCTATATCTTAAAGGTTCGTGCGAAAAGTGTAGCTGATGAAGAAAAAGATGATGCGGATGTAACAATTAAAAAAGGTCAAGTCTTGGTAAACTTAGACAATCCTTTGGATGATACCTATAAGTCGGAAGATGCCAAAAAAGCCAAAAAAGCCTTGGCTTCGCTGCAAGAAGCGGCCAGTGATGAAGGCTATGACCTCTCTTTACTATCGGGTTATCGCTCCTATAAAGAACAAGAAGGCTTGCAACAAGACCAGGATCCATTTAGTGTGCCAGGTTATTCGGAACACCAGACGGGTTTAGCCTTTGATGTTGGTCAAAGTGATGAGAGCTTTGGCGAAAGTGAAGCAGGCCAATGGTTAGCCCAGAACTGTGCTTCGTTTGGTTTTATCATCCGCTATCCGGCTGATAAAGTGGAAATCACCCAACATAGCTATGCCCCTTGGCATATTCGTTATGTCGGAAAAGCCGCTGCGCAAGCCATGGAAAAGAAAAATCAGTGTTTAGAAGAATATCTCGGTGTTTCTACCAATGAATAAGATGCTTTTGTGTTATGAGGGGTTAAAGAAAATGAGTGATGCGTATGAAAAATATATTTTTAGAAGACAAACCTATGGATACATTCGATACTTTTATGAAATATGACGCCCAGGGAAGAGAAAATCTTGGTGATCAGATTCCGGTTTTAATTTATCGCATGTTGGAATACTCTTTAAAATTTGAATTGCAGAACCGTTTTGATAAGGAAACGCAAGTGGAAGTATTCCGCGCTGCAGGGCGTAGTGCCGGCAAGTGGTTTGCTAAAAATTGTTTGAACCTGGACCAAAGCTTGGATGCCTTTGTCAGTGAATTGCAACAAGCCATGCAGACCTATAAGATTGGGGCTTTGCGAATTGAAAGTGTGGATGAAACGTCTGGCAAAATCGTTTTAACCGTTTCGGAAGATGCAGATTGTTCGGGCCTACCGGTTTTAGGAGAAACGGTTTGTAACTACGATGAAGGGTTCATTGCGGGTATTTTATCTAAGTATACCGGAAAAGACTATGAGGCCATTGAAGTAGATTGTTGGGCAACGGGTGATCGCGTTTGTCGCTTTCACGCCAATGTTTGTGAATAGAGGCGCTTATGGAACAAAAGAATTGTGACTTGTTGTTCAACTATTTGAAAAGTATTCTGTATGATTCCAATGTGTCTCCATTAGATATCGAGGAACTTGATCCACCGTATCGAAAACTAGGTATGGGCTTGCAGTATTTGGAACAAGCCATTGCGGAGATGAAACAGTGTTCTGCAGCTTTATCCAAAGGGGATTTGAAGGATTTTCATCCCAGCCAGGAAAACTTTCTTTGCGATAATTTGAAGAACATTCATGCCAACTTAGAGCATTTAACCTGGCAAGCCAAACAAGTTGCGAAAGGAGATTATTCGCAACATGTATCATATCTAGGGGAGTTCTCGGTAGCCTTTAATACCATGATTTCCCAGCTGCAAGAGCGTGAGAAAAGCTTAAAAAATGAAGCCGAGATGGAAAAAGCGCATACGGAGTCCATTAAAAAATATAATTGTTTATTAATGGAATTTATCCGGCGAAGCAACGATGATATTTTCGTTACCGATGTTCATACAAATGAAATTCTAGAGGCTAGTCGCAATAAAATTCATTTGGAACAAGAACAGGAAATCGTTGAAAAATTTAAAGAAGTTCTGGCGCAGGGTGATTCTAGTAGCCAACAATGGCAATGGATTATAACGACCCATGACCAATCTTCCTATCGCATTGTATCGATTCTCACAGAGTGGAGACATGTACCAGCTTATGCGCATTTTATTCAAGATGTAACCAGTGAAGAAATGGAACATGGTCTATTGCAGAAACGGGCGCATTTTGATCCTTTGACCCAGATTGGTAATCGCTATTATTTCCAAGAACAAATGGATCAATTGATGAGTCGCGATTGTGAACTGACCATTGTCTATTGTGACTTAGACCAGTTGAAGTATGTCAATGATACCTTTGGCCACAAAGTCGGGAATGAATACATTTGCCATTTTGTAGAAGCTATTCAACAGAGCATTCGGGACTATGATGTCTTTGCTCGTATGGGTGGAGATGAGTTCTGCATTGTTTTAAAAGACTGCTCTTTAGCTACGGCTAAAGAAAAGATGGATGCGATTCAATACCGCTTTATGCATGAATCCCACAACTACTTAAATAGCTTTAGCTATGGAACGGTGCATTTAGATGCCAACCATGGGGAAATAGATCTCAATGAGATTTTAGAAAAATCTGACTATATTATGTATCGGCAAAAACGCGAACATCGTAAGGCAAGAAAGTAAAACCGCATGTTTATGCGGTTTTTTGCGTATAGGAATAGATAATTTAGCGGCATTGCGTATAATGGAGAAATAGAGGTGCAATATGTTAAAACAAGAACAATTAGAATCGCTTTTGACAAGAGCTATGGCAAGCCAGGCAGACTTTGCCGAGATCTTTGAAGAAGATGGAATGAATGAAAGTATTTCGATGTTGAATGATGTCGTAGAAAAAGTGAACCGCAGCCAAAAGGCCGGCGTTGGGATTCGTTTATATAAAGGGGTGCAATCGGTGTATGGCTATTCGAACCAACAAGATATGGACAGCCTAAATCAACTGGTAGATGATTTGCGCTCTGGATTAGGAAAAGAAGACAAAGAAACGACGGTTTCTTTACACTATACAAAAATTGAAAATAAACATCCGGTTCTACAAGATCCTTTTCAAACAAGTTTAAAAGAAAAAGTACAGTTACTTTCGCGTTTGGATCGATGTGCGAAAAAAGAAGATGACAGAATCGTAAAAACGACCAGTGGTTTACTTTCTGTGAAGCAACATGTCCAAATTGCCAATAGTACGGGTCGTTGGGTCGAAGATACCCGCGTACGTACACGTATGGTTTGTAGTGCGTATGCCCAAGATGAAAAGACGATGCAAACCGGTTTCTATGGACCAGGTGCCAGTGCCGGACTGGAATTCTTTGCGACGACAACTCCCGAAGCAATTGCCAAAGAAGCTTGTCGAGTAGCTTTGGTTTTACTGGACGCCAAAGACTGTCCATCGGGTAAAATGCCAGTCATTATTGATAATGGTTTTGGTGGGGTTATCTTCCATGAAGCTTGTGGACATGCCCTGGAAGCTACTTCGGTTTCCAAAAGCCAAAGTGTTTTTGCCAATAAGTTAGGCCAACAAATTGCCAGTACGAAAGTAACCGCCATCGATGATGGAACTATTGTCAATGGATGGGGTTCGGAAAACATCGATGATGAAGGCAATCTCCAACAAAAACGCGTATTGATCAAAGATGGAATTTTAACATCATATATGGTTGATCGTTTAAATGGTCGGCGTATGCATATGGAACCAACCGGTTCATCACGTAGACAATCGTATAAGTATGAACCAACCAGTCGGATGTCGAATACCTATATTGCTGCAGGAACAGATTCCTTTGAAGAAATGTTTGCCGGAATCAAGCGTGGTCTCTATGCCAAGAATATGGGTGGCGGCAGCGTCGATCCACAAACTGGTGAATTCAACTTTGCGGTCACCGAAGGGTATTTGATTGAAGACGGTAAGATTACCGTTCCTGTCAAAGGGGCTTCTTTGATTGGTACCGGAAGTGAAATTTTAATGAATATTGATCGTGTGAGCGATAATTTAAAACGTGGCCAGGGTATGTGTGGCTCGATTAGCGGAAGTATTGCCGTTGATGTCGGACAACCTGCGATTCGGGTCAGTTCGATTACCGTAGGAGGTACATCAAATGAATAAAGAAAAATGGATTCAATGTGCGAATGAGAAAGGCTTTGAAAGTTTTGAAATCTATCAAAGCCAACAAAAAGGTCGCAGTGTAACTTGGTTTGATGGCCAGATGGAAACTTTGACGACCAATAATATTCTGGGCACTTCGATTCGGGGTGTCTATCAAGGCAATATGGCCTATCTTGCCTTAGAAAAAGTCGAAGATGAAAAGATGGGTGAGGTCTTAGATTCTTTAAAAGAACAAGCTCAAACCATCACAAGTACCGATCTTGCGAAAATTCGCAAACCTGAAAAATATGAAATGGTTAAAAATACCCACCATTGGGTAGAACCAAGTATGGAAGAAATCAAAGCCTGCCTGGAAAGCCTGGAAAAGAAATTATTGGCGTATGATTCACGGATTATCCAAGTGGCATCACTTGGCTGGGAACAATCAAGTCAAACACGTGAAATCATCAATTCCTATGGTATGCAAGAAAAAGATGCAGACTGTGTGCAATACCTGGTTGCCAGTGTTGTTGTCAAAGAAAACGATATCGTTATGGACGATTATGAAATTGAAGTGATTGAGAATTTGAAGCACTTTGATAGCGATGCTTTTGTCGCCAAACTTTGTCAAAAGGCTTTGTTCCAATTAAGTGCGACATCGATGCCTTCGCAAAGTTGTCCGGTTATTTTCTCCAATAAGGCCATGACTTCGCTATTGAGTTCTTTTATGGGCTTATTTAATGGAGACTTGATTTATAAAGGCATTTCTCCAATCAAAGACAAGTTAAATCAAACCATATTCTCAAATAAGATTACGATTATTGATGATCCAAAAAACAGCGATTGTTTATCGATTGCCAATTTTGATGATGAGGGTTGTCCAACCCAGCGAACGGTTTTAGTCCATGATGGTGTATTTGCGAATATGTTGTTAGATACAAGCAGTGCAACTCGTCTGCATTTAGAATCTACCGGCAATGGTTTTAAATCTTCCTATGCTTCGGATGTCAGTGTACAACCGATGAATTGCTGCATCCAACCGGGCAAGAAGAGTCTAGAAACAATGTGTCAAGAAATGGGCGATGGGCTTGTGATTGATGATTTACAAGGTTTACATGCGGGTTTAGATTTCGTCACGACAAATTTTTCTTTACAATGTAACGGATATTTGATAAAAAATGGACGAAAAGAAAAAGCCATTCGTTTAATTACGGTTGCGGACAGTTTCCTACACTTGATGAATCAAGTTGTGGAAGTAGGAAATGATTTGGATTGGAAATATCACACAGTAGCCAGTCCTAGCATTCGTTTTAAAGAATGTGCGATTAGTGGAGATTAGCATGAAAACTTTTAAAAATACGGAAATGAAGAAAGCCATTGTGGCTTTGCGCCAAAATGAGAATGCCTTGACCATTCAGCAGATGAATGATGCTTTGATTACCGGGCAACTTTTAGCGCCTGCCCAATGGGATAAAGCCCCAGAAGCAGATGAAAATGGGCAAATGGTCTTTGCGCCAGATACAAAATTTCAATTGTTGGTGATTGCCGATGACCAGGGAAATTACTATTTTCCAGCTTTTACCAGCATGGAAGAATTAAAAAAATGGGATCATAATAATGAAACCGAATCTTTGATTATGACCTTTGAACAGTTCTTACCCTTTATTGAAATGTCGAAAGATGATGTCGTAGGAATTGTTGTCGATCCTTATTCGGAAAATGTGCCTTTAACCTGTCAATACATCCTGGATTTAAATAAAGATCGCATGAAGGATCTAACCGAACATCATGTAACCAGCGATGAACGCTTTAATTTGCGAGAACCGGTTGGCAATGTCGAGGAATTGAAGGATAACTTGATTGCGGTCGGACAAGCCCACCAGGAAATCAAAGCTATCTACTTAAAAGAGCGTTTGGTCAAAGGGCAACCTTCCCATTGGTTTATTGTGGTGGATATGCAACCAGAAAATCCTAAATTGTTCCAGGTTTTAGGTGAGAGCAGTCGTCCTTTTGCGAAAGGAAAAGGCATTGAATTCTTGTTTGCTTCAACGCCAGAAGGACAGCGAATTGCCCATCATTCCCAAGCCATTTATGCCGAATAAAGACATCTGACACTTTGAAAAAAGTGTCTTTTTTACCGCTAATAACTCTTTGAAAAGGCTTGGCGAAGTTATGATATAATGGGGCTCAGGAGATATGTATGGCAACGAAATATATTGATATAAAAGGGGCAAGAGAGAATAATTTAAAGAACATAAATGTCCGGATTCCCAAAGATAAATTTGTGATTATGACCGGCGTTTCTGGTTCTGGAAAATCTTCTCTGGCCTTTGATACGATTTATGCCGAAGGGCAAAGAAGGTATATGGAGAGTTTATCGAGCTATGCCCGACAATTTTTAGGCAATAGTGAGAAACCGGATGTGGATGAAATTTCGGGTTTATCGCCAGCCATTGCGATTGATCAAAAAACCACTTCCAACAATCCACGTTCAACCGTGGGAACGGCTACCGAAATCTATGATTACTTGCGTTTGATGTATGCCCGTATTGGGGTGCCTTATTGTCCAACGCATCATATTCCAATTACCGGAAGTACGACCAAAGAGATGGTGGATCGGATTATGGCTTTACCGGAAGGAAGCCGATGTACGATTCTAAGTCCGGTTGTGAATGCGAAAAAAGGGATGCATAAAGACCTTTTAGAGAATTTAAGCAAAGAAGGCTTTGTCCGAGTTCGGATTGATGGCCAAATTCAGTATATAGAAGAAGTGCAAAGTCTAGAAAAGAATAAAAAACATATGATTGAAGTTGTTGTGGACCGCATTGTGCGCAAAGACAATCGTTCCCGTTTCTACGATTCTCTAGAAACGGCACTGCGTTTGAGTGATGGCTTTGCGATTTGTGCGACTAACGAAGAAGAAATGCTCTTTTCCAGCAATTTTGCGTGTAAAGAGTGCGGCTTTTCGGTTCCAAAACTTGAACCGCGTTTATTCTCCTTTAATGCACCTTTTGGGGCTTGTCCAACATGTCATGGATTGGGCGTTACCCAAAAAGTGGATTTAGACTTATTGATTCCTGATTGGAATCTCAGTATTTCCCAAGGGGGAATTCGTTATTATAAGAACATCGTAAATACCGAAAACCTGGAATGGCAACGGATCAATGCGATGATTGAATATTATGAAATTGATAAAGAAGCACCATTAAAAGATTTGGATAAAAAGCGTTTAAACTTTGTGCTCTATGGCAGTGATGTACCTATTGCGTATACCCTGGTTTCCCGTTCTGGGATCCAGCAATCCAAACTGGAATACATCGAAGGGGTTTGCCCGATGATTGAAAGGCGCTACCAAGAGACAAGTTCCGCTTTTTCCCGAGAGTGGTATGGTTCCTTTATCTCGGATCAAGAGTGTCCGAGCTGTAAAGGGGCTCGCTTGAATCCGCAAGCTTTATCGGTACAGATTCAAGGGAAAAATATCTATGAATTTACCCAAATGAGTATCAGCCAGGCGCGTACTTTT
>ULTN01045104.1_pt1 | contig 12422 bp, 8 predicted proteins | sample 1957681 | NCBI WGS metagenome assembly ULTN01 (sample SAMEA4835736, study PRJEB28245) | human gut metagenome | biome: gut microbiome; material: fecal sample | place: Denmark | collected 2008
GGGCAATTCTTCTTTTGGTTTATTTAATTTTAAAGGTCGTTCACACTTGTTTCCGGCGATTAAGCGCGTACCATCCGAGAAAGTATTGATTGTCAAAGAACAATGGTTGGTACAACCCTGGCAGGCTACACTTTCAGATTTATGTGAGAAGTTCTCTAATTGTTCTGCATTCAATATTGCACTCGGACTACGATGTAACTTTTTCGCATACAAAGCCGCTCCATAAGCTCCCATTAAGTGAGCAATACTTGGACGAATGACAGGATAGCCTAACTCTTGTTCAAAACTGCGAAGCACTGCATCGTTTTGGAAAGTTCCTCCCTGCACAACAATATGTCGACCAATATCATCTTTACCTCGGGCACGAATTACTTTATATAAAGCATTTCGTACAACCGAACGACATAAACCTGCAGAAATATCTTCTACAGTTGCCCCGTTTTTCTGCGCTTGTTTAACGCCACTGTTCATAAAAACGGTACAGCGTGTTCCTAAATCAACAGGATGTTTGGATTTTAATCCCAGTTTGGCAAATTCAATCGAATCATACCCTAAAGAATTGGCAAATGTTTCAATAAAGGAACCACATCCACTCGAACAAGCTTCGTTTAAAACGATATCATCGATGTGGCCATCGCGAATTTTGAAACACTTAATGTCTTGACCCCCAATATCTAGAATATAATCTACATCCGGGTTAAATTGTTTTGCGGCTGTATAATGGGCCAGTGTTTCTACAACCCCTCCATCTAAATGGAAGGCATGGCGCATTAATTCTTCTCCATAACCTGTCGAATAGGCTCCATAAATCGCAATTTTTGGATTTTTGGCATAAATATGTTTTAAATCATCTAAAACAACATCTAAAGGATTTCCTTTATTGCTGGAATAGGAATCAAACAAGATTTCCCCTTGTTCCCCAATAAGTACAAGTTTTGTCGTTGTTGATCCACTATCAATACCTAAATACGCTTTGCCTGTATAGCTAGATAAATCGGCATATTTTGCATCATGACTTTGATGACGTTCTTTAAATGCTTGATATTCTGCTTCATCTTCAAACAAAGGTTCGGATTCATCCAAATGCATAGGTGCATGCACCAAATCATCTAAAATCTTTTCTAGTTCTTCGGCTCGGAATGTTTTATCTGCACAAAGAGCGGTTCCTAAAGCTACATAGTGAATGGCCGTATCTGGACAGTTGATCTGCGCATCACTGAGATGCAAAGTTTCTTGAAAACGGTTCCGTAATCCACTCAAGAAATATAAAGGTCCCCCTAAGAAAAGAACATTTCCTTCAATTTTATGACCTTGCGCTAATGAGGTAATCGTTTGCCCTACAACGGCTTGGAAAATACTTGCGCATAAATCACTTTTTGCCACCCCTTGGTTAATGAGGGGTTGAATATCCGATTTCGCAAAAACCCCACAGCGACTGGCAATCGGATAAATACGATTATAATGCAAGCTGGCTTCATTCATTTCTTCCAAACTCATATGCAACAATTGACTCATTTGGTCAATAAAAGCCCCTGTTCCTCCAGCACATTGTGAATTCATTCGTTGTTCAATGCTGCCTTTAAAGAAAAGAATTTTCGCATCTTCCCCACCTAATTCGATGGCACAATCCGTCTCAGGATATAATTTTTTAGTGGCCATAGCACTGGCAAATACTTCTTGGACAAAAGGTAAACCCGATTGTTCACACAATCCAATAGCACCTGATCCACTAATCGCAAATGTAAAGGGTTCTTTGGTATATTTTCTTAATTCCACAAGTTTATCTAAAGCTTTTTGACGAACTTGTGCTTTATGTCTTTCATAACTCTTATAACATATATGATTTTCTTCATCTAATACGACTGCTTTGATGGTTGTACTCCCAATATCAAAACCTATTCGATACATACAATATCCTCCATTCATGAAATGGTAAACACTACTTATTATGCGAAATTGTCTTCAAACTTTCAAGCAAAAAAGGTTCTTGCGAACCTTTTACTGATAAAACAAATTTTAATACTTTAATTCTTTTACTTGTTCCCAAGGGAAAGCTGGATCACCAAAATGACCGTAACAAGCCGTACGTTTATAGATAGGACGGCGTAGATCTAATTCCGAAAGAATATTTCCTACGCGGAAATCAAAATTGTTTTCAACAATCTTTAAAATTTCCTCATCGGACATTTTACCTGTTCCAAACGTATCAATATTTAAAGATACAGGTTCTGCTTTTCCAATCGCATAGGCAACTTCTACTTCAGCTTTTTTCGCCAAGCCAGCTGCTACAACTGATTTTGCGACATAACGTGAATAGTAAGCTGCACTACGGTCTACTTTCGTAGGGTCTTTACTTGAGAAGCATCCGCCACCAATACGGCCACGTCCGCCATATGTGTCACAGACAATTTTTCTTCCTGTCGTTCCAGAATCACCGAAAGATCCACCAACGACAAAACTTCCAGATGGGTTGATAAAGTATTTTGTGTTTTCATCTAAGAAAGCAGGATCAATACTTGGTTCAATCACTTCTTTCATGATCAATTCTTTAATTTGTTCTTGCGTTACATTGGCAGCATGTTGCGTTGACACAACAATTGTATCAATACGTTTTGGTTGGTCATCCACATATTCTACCGATACCTGCGTTTTTCCATCTGGGCCTAAAATAGTTGGATTAGCACGACGTACTTTGGTTAATTGACGTGCCAACAAATGTGCATAGTAAATTGGTAAAGGCATATATTCTTTACTTTCATCACATGCATAACCAAACATAATACCTTGGTCACCGGCACCAATCTCTTCACCATTTACTGCATTGTGAATTTCTGGAGATTGTTGGTTCACTACGACATGAACATGATATTCTTCTGGATACCCAATTTCACGAATCGTATCAAGAGCAATTTTTTCATAATCAATCTTCGCTTTTGTGTTCGCTTCTCCATAAATTAATACGAAGTCATCTTTAATGGTACACTCAACTGCCATATTTGAATTTGGATCTTGGCTTAAAGCACAATCCAAAATTGAGTCAGCAACTAAATCACAGATCTTATCTGGATGGCCTTCGGTAACACTTTCACTTGTAAAAATGTAGTTTTTCATCTTCCTTTTCCTCCTTATAAAATAAAAAAACACACTATAAGAAGCATGCTGTTTTTCACTATACTTCTTATCCTTTCTAGTAGGACCACCTTAATTATGTTTTCTAATCAGGTTGGTGTGGGATCTTTGAGCTAGGCCTCTACCCCATCTCTAGATAATGCATATATAATTTAACATTTTTCTCAATTAAGTCAATTAGACATTTTTTTGAGAATATCTAAAAAACAAGCAGAACTTATTCTTCTGCTTGTTTAACGATTTTCCAAATAAACCAGGCCCGCAGGATTCCGTATAAACAAAATACAGCTCCAATCGCACCGATATCTAAACGATGTTTAATCAGTCCAACAATCGCAATCACAATGCCTAAGCCGGCAAGCTGGAGTTGTTGGTACAACGCTTTATGTTTTTGACTCATTGAATTTTTGTGCCATTTGGCATTTTCTTATCGACAGTTAATAACGATACTTCTGAATCATCCATAGCACATAGAATCATACCATTTGATTCAACACCTTTTAATTTTCTTGGTTTTAAATTAGTAATAACGACTACTTGTTTACCAACCATTTCCTCTGGCTTGTAGTATTTTGAAATTCCACTAACAATTTGACGAACTTCACTACCTAGATCAATTTGTTCTACCAACAAACGATCCGCTTTCGGATGCTTTTCACAAGAAACGACGGTTCCTACCTTCAATTCACATTTTGCGAAATCATCAATGGCAATTTCTGGTAAGCCAGGTTCTTTTTCTTCCGCTTTTTTGGCATTCATTTCTTCCATGAACTTTTCTGCATCAATACGGGCAAACAATGGTTTCATCTTCTTTACGACTTCGGTTTCTTCCAATTGTCCAAAGTGATCTAAGGAATCAAAATCACGCATTTCCGTACCAATCGCATCTAAGATCTTCTCACTGGTCTCTGGTAAGAAACTATTCAAAAGCACAGCACTGAAACGGATACTTTCTAATAAGTTATATAAAACCGTAGCTAAACGATCTTTTTTGGATTCATCTTTGGCAAGTACCCATGGTTCAGTTTCATCAATATATTTATTAGTACGACGCAACAAGGCAAAGATTTCATCTAAGGCATCACCGACATGGAAAGAATCCATTTGTTTTGTGACGTTTTCTAAAGTTGCTTCAGCTAAGCTCTTCAATTCCTGGTCAACATCTTCCTCTACATGTGGATTGCTTACTTTGCCATCAAAGTATTTATTTGACATGGCAATCGTACGAGAAACCAAGTTACCTAATACATTCGCTAAATCACTGTTGATTCTTTCAATAACCAATTCCCAAGTAATCGTTCCATCTTGGGCAAATGGCATTTCATGTAAACAATAGTAACGAACAGCATCTACCCCAAAGGCATCGACTAGGTCTTCGGCATAAATTACATTTCCTTTAGATTTAGACATCTTGCCATCCCCAATGAGTAACCATGGATGTCCAAAGACTTTCTTAGGCAATGGCAAATCCAATGCCATCAAGAAAATTGGCCAATAGATGGTATGGAAACGTAAAATATCCTTTCCGATAATATGTGTTCCAGGCCAGAATTTTTTAAAGCGTTCACTCTCTTCTTTGGTTGGATCATAGCCTAGCGTTGTAATATAGTTGAATAACGCATCAATCCATACATAGATGACATGTTTGGAATCAAAATCTACCGGAATTCCCCAAGTAAAAGATGTACGTGAAACACATAGATCTTGTAGACCTGGTTTTAAGAAGTTATTGACCATTTCATTCTTACGTGATTCTGGTTGAATGAAGTCGGGATGTTCTTCAATGTATTTCATCAAACGGCCTTCATACTTTTTCATATTAAAGAAGTAGGCTTCTTCTTTTGCTTTTGTTACTTTACGACCACAATCTGGACAACATCCATCCACTAATTGCGATTCGGTCCAGAAAGATTCACATGGTGTACAATACCATCCTTCATATTCGCCTTTATAGATATCGCCTTGATCATATAAACGTTTGAATACTTTTTGTACGATTTCTTCATGTTCTTTGTCGGTTGTACGAACAAAATAATCGTAACTTGTGTTCATCAAATCCCAGTTTGAACGAATTTTACTAGCGGCATCATCGACGAATTCTTTTGGTGTAATGCCTGCTTCTTGGGCTTTTTCTTCGATTTTTATACCATGTTCATCCGTTCCAGTTTGGAAATACACATCGTATCCTTCATTTCTTTTAAAACGTGCAATCGCATCAGAAAGGATAATCTCATACGTATTTCCAATATGGGGACGTCCCGATGCATAGGCAATCGCCGTAGTCAAATAATAAGGTCCTTTATTTTCCATTTTCTCTTCCTCCATTAAAAAAGAGATTTCATCCAAGGACGAAATCTCGTGGTACCACCTTAGTTCGTGTATTTCTACACCTCAAACCCTTAACGCGGGAAACGTTCCTTTCTAATCATTCAAAAGGAAAGCTCCAAGTCCATCTTCCATATTTTCCATTTGTTCTCTTTCACCCAATGAGAACTCTCTATGAAATGGTTCCATATGTACTCTTCTTTTCTTTGCTTTTAACAGTAGTATTATACGTGAAATTGTAAAACAACTCAATCTATTCTTGTTGATCATCCGTATCCAAAGCTTTTGTCATAATGCGAACCAAAGGCAAAGCTTTTTCTGGGCAGTAACATTTACCCATTTTGAAACGCGGACGTTTTGGTCCGTGATAATCTGAACCACAAGTCACAAAGGCATGATGTTTAGTAGCAAGTTTCAATAATGCAGCCATGGTTGAATCATGAACTCTTGGTGAGAAACATTCAATTCCATCAATGCCTAAATTCATCATTTTTTCAATATCTTCATCCGGAATCATATCCATATTCCAACTTGATAAAATGGCAATTCCATCGGCATCGTGAATAGCTTGAAGCACATCTTTTAATTCTGGATATTGGGCTTGTACAAAACAAGGTCCGCCTTTGCCAAAGACATCACGAATAAATTTCTTACGTGCTTGTTTTTCACTAGAGCTGTTTTCTAGATACTTCTTCACAAAGGATAATTCTCGAACACGCTTGTTGTGGAATACCATATTTGTGATATCAAATACAGTAATCGTTTGGAAACGCGAATTAGGCATCAATGAATCAACATCAATATGAATGCCACAGTACTCTTCGAATTTCTTTACCCGTTCTAGAGAAAGTTCCTTTTCTCTTTGTAAAGACAAACGTTCGTATTCATCAAATACTGGATTGTTCCAATCAATATAATAACCAAGTAAACGAACGCGTTTTGATTCGAATTGGGCATCAATTTCAACCCCAGGGATATAGTGAATATCATATAAAGGGGCAAAGCGTTGCGCAACCGCATTCGCTCTGGCACAGTTATGATCCGTAATCGAAATCGTTTCCATATGATTTTCCTTGGCTTGTTTAAATAGGTCTTCGACATCGTAATAGCCGTCGTCACTATAATTCGAACGCAAGTGCAAATCAATTGGCATTAAATCATCTAATGTTTCCCCTTTTTCAACTGGTGGCTTCTCTATGGCTGGCTTAGCTGCAACCACTGGTTTTTCTTTTTTCTTTACTGGTTTTTCCTTTTTCGTTAATTGTTCCATCTTATTTTTAAGAGAAGGTTTTGGTACAACCTCTTCTACCACTTCTCCGGCATCCAAATTGTCATAATCTGGTTGATGAACCAATCTTGTTTTAAAAAGTAAATCGACTAAGGTTTGTTGGTATGGTGTAACAAGTACACAAATACCGTTAATCAACCACCAAGCTAACATACCAAATACTTGGAAGAAATACCCTAACACCATAAGTGGTACCCCAAAGCCTAAAGCTTGACGGAAAATCAATACCAATCCACTGGCTTCTTTTTTATCCATACGGACTAGTTTTAGATCTGTGACATAGCCACCAAAGCTCTGCCCATAGGTATACGCTGTGAAAACGCCTAAGACTAAAACGCTCATCACAAAGAGCAAGGCAAACATGATATAAAACAACAAATCAAAACAATTTGGTGGTATCAAACCACATAGAATCAATAAAAATTCTATAACCCAAATATATACAGGTAACAGGCTCACATTAATATCAATCAAAAAGGCATAAAGATGTGTTCCGTAATCTTTTATATTCTTCTTTAAAAAACGAGCTTGATGATATCCTTGCCGCTTATATTTTTTCGATTTTTCGGCAAAAACAGCATGGGCAAACTCACTTAAATCAATCTTCCTAATTTCCATCTAAACTACTAACCTTTCTGCAGCTATTATACAAAAAAATAGGGGCAAAAAAAAGTGTACACAAAAAAAGTTCTCGATAAAATCGAGAACCTCATTAATCTTCCTTTTTCTTTAGAACCGAAATGATTCCCAATACCGAAGTACCAATCATAACCGTATAAGAAACTAGTGAAGTACTTGCTCCGGTATGGACCGAACCAGATGTTTCATTGACGTTTTGCGCTTCAATATAAAGCTTGTTGTAAGTCTTTCTTACTTTACTGTTTAACGTACCATTTACTGAAATCTTATCTTCTTTACTCAAATCATCCCAAGCACTCTTAGAATTCAAAATATTTTGTGCATTTAAGTCATTAGCTTGTGAATAAATCACACCCGTAGGACTTGTTAAATACGTTTGAATAAAAGATAAAGCCGTTGTATCTACAGTATTTTTATTTGACGAAGTTGTGTCATCATTTGATGAAGTATTCTCTGTCGTACTATCTGTTGTTTCATTTTGGGAAGGCGTTTGTTCCGTTGAACTTGCTGTATCTACACTTTCTTTTGCCAAACGGCTTGCTGCCTGACTTGATACAAGAACATCTGTATCAATCTTTTTCACTGTAGCTAGTGTATATGGTGAAAAAGAAGCAGTAGAAATCGTTACATTATTGCTTGTTGTGGTTGCAACGGCATTGACCTTACCTTGTCCACCATCGTGGATAACAGTAATTTCTTCGCCTTTTGCGAAAGCATCAGAAGATAATTGAACCGTTACAGCTTGACTAGGTTCAACTTCAACGCCATCTTTCCAGAAAGAAATATCAACGCTTAATGCTTGATTCACATTTTTACCAAGAACGGTTTGGGCATCTTCCATTGCATCTTGACTACCTACTGGGACTACACGCATTTCCACACCTTGTTCAAAAGTTCCTGCTGGGGCAAATACACTTACGCTAATACCATTCACGGATTGTGTAAAGACTTGTGTCTCTTGATTAACAACTGGTGTTTCTTTCTTTTCTTGCACCGGTTGTTCTTCTTTGCTTGGTTGTTCTTTAGCAGGTTGTTGCTCTTGTTCTGATGTGCTTGGTGTTTGTGTTGTCTGTTCTTTTGCAGGTTGTTGCACATCTTGCGTATTAGTAGTTTCTGTCGTCGTTTGTTGCGGCTGTTGTTGGGCTTGAGCTTGTTGTTGCGCTTGAGCCTGTTGTTGTGCCTGAGCTTGTTGTTGTGCTTGCTGTTGAGCCTGAGCCTGTTGCTGTGCTTGTTCTTGTGCCTTTTGCGCCTCTTCTTGAGCTTTTTGTGCCTCTTCTTGAGCCTTTTGCGCATCTAAAACAGCTTGTTGTTTCGCTTTGGCCTCCACTAAGAAAGTCTGATAACTCTTTCCCGTATTAGCCATCACAAGAGCATCAATGTTCTTGATCATCTCGGCATCTTTTCCTTCTTTGGTCAAAGTTTGATAAACCGATTCACTGTTTACAATTGCTGTATAATTTCCATCATCGACCACTTTAAACGGAACATATTTGGTTTGTCCGTTCTCAATCGATTGAACACTTAATAAGATATTTACAAAATCATTTGCTGTTGTAATTTGCGTTTGTACTTCGTCAGCACAAATATTCATTGTCATCGGAGCTACAAATGTACTTGAAATCACAACTGAAGCCATGGCTTTTTTTAGTAAATTTTTCATGGACTACCTCCATTCTTCATCACTAAAATATTCTACTCTATTTCCCTGCAAAACACAACAAAGCCGTCAAGAATGACGGCTCGTGTTTAATTAATATTGGATAGGTTTTAAATCCCAAATTTCTTCAGCATATTGACGAATTGTACGATCACTTGAGAAGTAACCAGATTTTGCGATGTTAATTAACATCGTACGTGCCCAGCGTTGTGAATCACGATAACGTGCTTCTACATTTTCTTGTGCATTTACATATGCATTGAAATCAGCTAAGACGAAGAATTCATCATTTTGCGTCAAAATATCATTATAAATTAAACGGAATTCATTTGGATCACTTGACCAATAACCATTACGTAAAGAGTCAATAACACGATGAACATTTTCATGTGTATTATAGTAATCCCAAGAATTATAAGAACGTTCATGTTTCAAGTGGTTGATATCCTCTACATGTAAACCGAAGATTTCCGCATTTTCTTCACCAACTTGACCAACGATTTCCACATTTGCCCCATCAAGGGTTCCAAGTGTAATAGCACCATTCATCATGTACTTCATGTTACCTGTACCACTTGCTTCTTTACCAGCAGTAGAAATTTGTTCACTGACATCAGCAGCATTCATCAATAATTCAGCAACAGAAACAGAATAGTTTGGAATGAATACAACTTTTAAGTATTCATTTGTTTCTGGATCATTGTTTACACGTTCTGCAACCATATTGATCAATTTAATAATTTCTTTTGCTTCATAGTAAGCCGGTGCAGCCTTTGCAGAGAAGAAGAATGTTCTAGGATAAATACGATAGTTTGGATCACTCTTCATTCGCATATATGTATCCATAACGGCAAAAATATTTAACAATTGACGTTTATAGGCATGAAGACGTTTTGCCTGGCAGTCAAAGATAGAATTTACATTTACTTCAACACCACAAGTTTTCTTAACATAATCTGCTAAGATCTTCTTACGTTCCAATTTTACCTTCATGAATTTGTCTTGAAGAATTGGATCATCTACATATTGCATCAAATCTTCTAATTTTTCTGGATTGGTTTTAAATTCATCCCCAATTGTTTCTTCCAATAATTGCGTTAATTGTGGGTTGGAATACAACAACCAGCGACGGTGTGTAATACCATTGGTTTTATTATTGAATAAATCTGGGTAAATGGTTGCGAAATCTTTGAATACATCATCCACTAAGATCTTTGAGTGTAATGCAGCAACTCCATTTACGCTGTGACTTCCAACAATAGCTAGGTGAGCCATATGTACTTGGCCTTCACGAATAATCGCAACATTTGGATAAATTGCACATAAACCTTTATGGTCTACTTCAAATTTCCAACGACGATCAATTTCTTCAATGATCATGTAAACTCTTGGTAACAATTTTTGCACCATATCTTGTGGCCATTTTTCAAGTGCTTCAGCCATAACTGTATGGTTTGTATAAGCAACTGTACCCTTGACAATTTGCCATGCTTGATCCCATTCATAATCGTAATCATCTAATAAGACACGCATCAATTCAGGAATAACAAGAACAGGGTGTGTATCATTTAATTGAATAGCAACTTTTTCAGCTAAATTATCCAAAGAAGGATATACACGTAAATGACTTTCAATAATCCGTGCAATACCTGCACTAACGAAGAAATATTCTTGTTTTAAACGCAATTCTTTTCCTTCAATCGTTGAATCATCTGGATATACATTAGCAGTTAATGCGGTAACATCTTCCAAATATTTCGTTAAATTGGAAGCTGGTGTAGCATTTTCATCCACTTCTGCATCCCATAAACTCAACGTATTTACAGTTTTTGTATGGTAACCAATAATTGGTTCATCATATGGAACCGCACGTACAACAAAATCTGGGTGATGATAAGTAACAAATTTACCTTTTTCGTTTACATATCCATCAACGTATCCACCAAATTTAACGTTTACCGCATGATGAGGTTTCCATACTTCCCAAATGTTTCCATATTTTAACCAGCAATCTGGCATTTCTACTTGTTGATTATTTTCAATTTTTTGTTTAAATAAACCATAACGATAACGAATACAGTTTCCATGGCCAGCTAAATCCAATGAAGCCAAAGAATCCATGAAACAAGCAGCCAAACGACCTAAACCACCGTTTCCTAATCCTGCATCGCTTTCCATTTCTTCTAAACTATTAATATCCATGCCAAGTTTAGCCAAGCCACCTTTTACCGTATCATAGATACCTAAGTTCATAAGGTTACTTGTCATTAAACGGCCCATCAAAAATTCCATAGAGAAATAATACAATTGTTTTGTCTTATTCTTCTTAATGGCATTTTTTGTTTCTTTCCAATTACTATTTGCATACTCACGAATCAAACTTCCCAATGCAAGGTACCGCTCAACTTCAGATAATTCTTCAAAGTTTTTCCCAAACATATCGGAAGCAGTTTCTTTATAATGCTCAATAAATAACGCTTCTGATCCAAAACTATTCATATCTTTTTCCTCCAACGCCTAAAATTATACTAAAAAACGGGTTCTTTGGAAATAACAAATCACTAAAGTACCAAATCGGAAGCTGTAAGCTCTTCACAATTAAGCTATTTCATATTTCTCTTTTACGATTGGTGCCTTCCAATGATATCCCATCTTAAAATCCGTACCAATATATGGTGTATCTTTATCTTCTTCCAAAACTTTTCGTACGCGCCCAATCACAACACTGACGTAGCCATCTAAAAGTGAGCGTCCGGAATTTTCTTCCAAAGCCTGTTTCAATGTATCACGCTTTACAACACATCCATTGTTCTTAATTAGTTTTTCCAAAATAACCCAGCAAGATGAATCTATGTGAATTTCTTTTTCGTTTTTTGTGACTCTGTGTCGATTAAAATCAACGATTAAATCAAGAGTTTGATAATAATAATTTTCTTGTTTCTGTGCATCTAGCTTTTCCTGATTCTTGACGCCTAAATAACTGATAAAAGACTTCTCATATTCTTGTGGAGTGCCTTCATACGTTATACCATCTTCTTCCACTCTAATTTTGGGGACATCTTCAAATACATCAGAAAGCCATTCATTACCCATTTCATCTCTTGCCGTAAACTTAGCTTGAATTGTTTAATCTTTTTTCATTTTCTCCTCCATGAATTTCGCAACAAAGATTAATCTTAGTAGGTATCTTCATTTTGAAGGACAGATATAACAATCTTATGACAAAAGAGCCTGCAGAAATTAATCTACAGGTTCTTTTGAATGAAATATTTTTTTTGGAATTGCCATCAAGCCACGTTTGAATACATCCGCAAAGCTTAATGATCGTAACATTCGATCTGCAGGAACATATTTAGCTACAGCCCTTAAAGTCTTAATATTATC
>ULTN01040464.1_pt1 | contig 12408 bp, 10 predicted proteins | sample 1957681 | NCBI WGS metagenome assembly ULTN01 (sample SAMEA4835736, study PRJEB28245) | human gut metagenome | biome: gut microbiome; material: fecal sample | place: Denmark | collected 2008
CCGAACCTGCGTCGCTTTTACGGGGCGGATATGACCATTGTAAACGGAGAAAATGCCGCCGAGGGCAACGGAATTCTGCCGTCGAGCGCCGAGCAGATTCTGGACGCCGGCGCCGATGTTATCACGCTGGGAAACCATGCGCTGCGGCGGCGGGAAATCTACCCCATTCTGGAGGAAAGCGATCGCATTATCAGGCCGGCGAATTATCACCCCAGTGCGCCGGGACGGGGCTGGTGTGTGTACGACTGCCCCGGAAAGCCTCGGGTAGCGGTCGTTAATCTGCAGGGGAACTACCTGCTGGAAAGCCATGAAAATGCCTTTGACTGTATGGATCGGCTGCTGAAAGAAATTGACGCACCGGTAAAGATCGTGGACTTCCACGCCGAGGCGACCTCTGAAAAAATCTGCATGGGGCTGTACCTGGACGGGCGGGTAAGTGCCGTCATCGGCACCCACACCCATATTCAAACGGCGGACGAGCGGCTTTTGCCCGATGGTACCGCCTATATCACCGACGCCGGTATGTGCGGGGTATTCAACTCCGCGCTGGGGCTGGCGCCGGAGCCGGCGATCCGCCGCTTCCGCACCGGACTGCCTACCCGCTTTGAGAGCGTAAAGGGGGCGGTACGGCTTTCCGGCGTGCTGCTGGAGGTGGACGGGAAAACCGGAAAAGCGCTTTCGATCAAACGGGTAAATGTGGAGCAGTAAACTGAATATCTGCTGAACATTTGCCGTCCGAAGGGCTCTTTGACTTGCCAGCGCAAAAAAAGTATAGTATAATAAAAAATCAGCAAAAATATCTTGCGGCGGGCAACCGCCGCCACCAAAACGGAGGGATACAATGATAGGCTACGAAAACACATTGGGCACCGTGGAGATCTCCCAGGAATACTTTGCGAACCTGATCGGCATGGCTGCTTCCGAGTGCTACGGCGTTGCCGGAATGATTAACTCCACCTACCAGGGTCTGCGCTATGCCATTACCAAAAGTGATGTGCCCGACAAGGGTGTTCGGGTAAAGACCACCGACGGCAAGCTGATTGTCGATATTCACATTGCTGTGACCTACGGTGTCAACATCAGCGCCATCGTGCAAAGCATTATCCAGAATGTGCGCTACACGGTGGAGGAATGCACCGGCTTTAAGGTAGCGCGCGTAAATGTATATGTGGACGAGATGACCGCATAAGGCGGCTCTCCCGTTATTCTTGCAATTATGCAGGGAGCGCTGCGGCGCCCCCGAAAGGAGCGTACGATTTGATCACCGCAAAGCAGTTGTCGGAGGCATATATCTCCGGCGCCAACAATATCGAAAACAACCGCCAAAAGGTAGATGCCCTGAATGTTTTTCCCGTTCCGGACGGCGATACCGGCACCAACATGAGCATGACGATGAGCGCCGCCCGTGAGGAGCTGCTGCACAACGACTACACCACCGTAGGCGATGTGGCAGGCAAGGCCGCCTCTGCGCTGCTGCGGGGCGCCCGCGGCAATTCCGGCGTTATCACCTCGCTTTTGTTCCGTGGCTTTTCCAAGGGGCTGAAGCACAAGTCCGAGGCGGGCGCTGCCGATCTGGTGGAGGCACTGGAGATCGGCGTGGCAGCGGCATACAAAGCCGTCATGAAGCCCACCGAGGGCACCATTCTGACTGTGGCAAGGGTAGCAGCGGAAAAAAGCCGCGCCGACCTGACCGATGCCATGTCACCGCTGGAGGTGTGGGATCTGATCATTCAATATGCCGAAAAAGCGCTCGCCGAAACTCCCGAGCAGCTCCCCGTACTGAAAAAAGCGGGCGTGGTGGACGCCGGCGGGCAGGGCTTTGTTTACATTCTGAAGGGCATGCGGCAGGTATTTGCCGGTGAGGGCATGGTAGCCGGTACTGCCGGCAGCACCGCTGCCGCTTCCGATGAGGAAGCCGCTACGGTCGTGAATGCCGCCGGTGAGGTGGAGGAGGTTGATATCAACAACCCCTACTGCACCGAATTTTTGGTGATGCGGGACGACCCCGATCACGATCCCGCCGGTTTGCGCGCCTATCTGGAATCCATCGGCGACTGTGTGGTCGTGGTGGACGATGATGAGATCATCAAGTGCCATGTGCACACCGCCCACCCCGGTCTGGCTTTGGAAAAGGCAGCGACCTACGGTATGCTGACCAAGCTGAAGATTGAAAACATGATAGAGCAGCACAAGGCGCAGGTTGCCAGTGTGAAGGAGCAGCAAAAGGCGGCGGAGCTTGACCCCGCCCTGACCGCCGGCTTTGTAGCCGTGGCGGCAGGCGACGGTGTACAGCAGCTTTTCCGTGATCTGGGCGTCCAGCAGATCGTAAGCGGCGGTCAGACCATGAATCCCTCTACTGAGGATATCCTGCACGCAGCGGAGCAGGTGCCCGCCATGGACGTATATGTACTGCCCAACAATAAGAACATCGTGATGGCAGCAGAGCAGGCGGCAAAGCTTGCCCGCACCAGCGGCGTCCGCCGGATCCATGTGGTGCCGACCACCACCATTCCGCAGGGCATCAGCGCCATGATGGCATACGACGAAAGCGCCGAGGTAAAGGCGAATGTGGAAGCGATGCAGGCTGCCGCCCAAAATGTACAAAGCGGCTCCGTGACCTTTGCGGCACGGGACAGCGACTATGACGGGCATCAGATCCACGAGGGCGAGCTGCTGGCACTGGAAAACGGCAAGGTTTCCTTTACCGGCACCGATCTCGGCTCGGTAACGGCGAAGATCGCCTGTGACTTGATCCGTGAGGACAGCCAGTTTGTAACGCTGCTGTACGGTGAGGGCGTGACCGAGGAGGAGGCTGCCGATGTGGAGGAGGCGGTGCGCGCACAGCTTCCGGAGGACGTGGAGCTGACGGTCGCCTATGGCGGTCAGCCGGTGTACTATTTCCTCATTTCGGTGGAATAATCCCGATTAAGAACAAACAAGAACCCGCTGCGGCGGGTTCTTTCTTTGTCTATGGGGACAGCGCTGCTGCCGGCGGGCGCCGAATCCATTGTAAAGCAAACGGGGTACAGCAAAAAAGGCACCCGATTGGGTGCCTTTTTCATGGTCGGGATGACAGGATTTGAACCTGCGACCTCTGCGTCCCGAACGCAGCGCTCTACCAAGCTGAGCCACATCCCGTTGGAAAAACCCCCGCTGCTATCATAAACGGCGAGGGTTCTGTGGTTGCCCGACTAGGATTCGAACCCAGACAAACAGAGTCAGAGTCTGTCGTGCTACCTTTACACAATCGGGCAATAGCAACATGAATTATTATAACGGTTTTGCGGAAAAAGTCAAGAGCTAAAGAAAAAAAAGCGGCTTTTATTCGTGCATTTTTATAAGGAAACGCGGGGAATGATAAAAGAACGGATTTGTGAAGCGAAAACAGCGCCGAAAATTCGCTTCTCGGCGATCGATGCTTGTTCTCCGTAATATACTGCGTCTGCTGCAAGCTGGCGAAATGTTCCTCTCATAAGCCGGAACGGGCGGCATACAATACACAATGCAAACGCCAAACCAAGAAAGAGAGGAAAAAAACATGTCTAACAAGAAAGCCAAGGAAGCACTGACCCAGATGAAGCAGGAAGCTGCCAACACCGTAGGCGTCAGCCTCAAGCAGGGCTACAACGGCGATATCACCGCCCGTCAGGCCGGCTCCATCGGCGGCGAGATGGTCAAGCGCATGATCGAGAGCTACGAGAACGGTCACTCCGCCAAGTAAGCATTTCCCGCAAAAAGCCCCGTGGTCCTGCCGCCGTGCAGCGCCGCGGGGCTTCCCCCTTTTTAGGCATGGCAGCAAAAGGCAACCGGAAAAAGTGCCGCCTGCCATGCTTTTTTACCGGTCGGCTCTTGCGCCTGCTCTGTTTCCTTGTTAAAATAAAAAAGAGACCCTCTCTAATGACATATGCCCTTATGCTGTGATAGAAAAGGAGTGACTTAATTTGGCAGAAAAAAAGAAGACAGAGCGTGAATTTGTGGAGGTTTCGACCGGCAGGACGGGAAAACGCCCTGCGGTAATCACTGCCGCCAATAAAAAGAGCGCAACCGGCAAGCGGATTGCCGCCGTTATCCTTTGGGTTCTGGCACTTGCCGCTGAGGTCGGCGCCATTCTGATGCTCAATGGAATATGGTACATTAAGGAAGAGCAAAAAATGTACTGGCTCATCGGTGCACTGGTCGCTGATCTCATTCTGGTCATTATCGGCAGTCAGCTTTGGAAAAAGGCAAACCGCCTTGATCCCGCCAGCAAACAGAGTAGCGTTAAGTTCTTCCTGTGGAACAACATGGGGCTGATTGCCTCCGTTATCTGCTTTTTGCCCATCGTGATCCTGCTGCTTGCCAACAAGGATCTGGACGGTAAAACCAAGAAGATCGTGACTGTAGCGGCAGCAATCGCACTGGTATTGGCATCGCTGTTCTCCATCGACTTCAACCCCGTTTCCGCCGAGGAGCTGGCGGAAGCTCAGCAAGCCATCGGCAATGGCTCCGTTTACTGGACACAGTTCGGGAAAAGCTACCACCTTGATCCCAACTGCCACACCATCATGAGATCGAGTAAGGTCTATCAGGGAACCATCGAGGAAGCCTTTGAAGCCAATCGCACCGATCCCTGCGATTTCTGCGCACTGGTACAAGAGTAAGGAAAGGGGCATTGAGAGATGTATTTGAACGACCTGCTTTCCGGCAGTGTGATCTCCTCCATCGCGGGGCAGACCGGCACCAGTGAAAAGGATACCCAAAACGTGCTCGCCAATGCCCTGCCCGCTTTGGTGGGTGCAATGGCAAAGAACACCTCCACCAAGGACGGTGCAAACAGTCTGGCAAAGGCATTGGATGACCATACCTGCAATGACGGTCTTGCCGAGCTTTTGCAAAATGCGGATCCCTCCGACGGTGCCAAGATCCTGACCAAGATACTGGGCGGCGAGACCGAAGCGGTACAGAATGCCGTGGCGAAAAAAAGCGGCGTCAGCAAGCTGGATACCTCCAAGATCCTGGCGTTGGCGGCGCCCCTGCTGCTGGCGGCGCTGGGCAGCCAAAAGAAAAAGACCAAAACAAAAAGTGACGGGCTCGGCACGCTTTTAATGACCCTTTTGGGCGGTGGGGACGACGATGATGACGACGGCAGCACCCTGATCTCTCTGGCGGGGAGCCTGCTGGGCGGCGGCAATAAAAACAAAAAAAGCAGCGACAGCGGCGATCTTCTGTCAAGCCTTGCTGGCGGTCTGCTGACAAGCGCCTTGGGCGGCGACAGCAAAAAGTCCGCCCAAAGCGATGGCGGCGATCTATTGACATCGCTGGCGGGGAGTCTGCTGGGAGATGCGCTTGGCACCACCTCTAAAAAGTCACCAACGAAAAAGTCTACAACTGCTAAAAAATCCGCAGCCGCAAAGAAGTCTACGACTGCAAAGAAAGCCACAACTGCAAAGAAGTCTACAACTGCAAAGAAGTCTACGACTGCAAAGAAAGCCGCTGCGAAGAAGAATGACGATGCCGCGGAACTGCTGGGCAGCGTATTAAGCGGTCTGCTGGGCGGAAAAAAGTAAAACAAACATAGGGAGCGGAGGTCAAAGGATCTCCGTTCCTTTTTACAAGGAATGCCTATTACCGAAAAGCACCGCCGGTTTCTGCTTATTGACTTCCCGCCCACTGACTGTTAATATCTATTGTATGATATAGGAACCCACCTAGGAAACGGAGAAACATTATGAAGATCGCCATTATCACCGGCGCCTCTGCCGGCATCGGACGAGCGCTGGTTTATGCCATTGACAAAGCCGGATCCTATGACCGGATCTGGGTCATCGCCCGCCGTCGGGAGCGGCTGGAGGAGCTGCGTGCCGGCTGCCGCAATGACATATGCCCTATTGCGTTGGATCTTGGTTCTGAGGACGCTCTGCGGGAATTCGAAGCGCTTTTGCAGCGGGAGCAGCCAACGGTGGCGCTGCTGGTGAATGCCGCCGGCTGCGGGGCATTTGGGCCCTTTGCCGAGTGCGACCTTGCCCGACAGGAAAATTCCATACGCCTGAATATACTGGCGCTGACTGCGCTGTGCCGTTTAACGCTGCCTTATATGAAGGAAGGCAGCAGCATTATCAATCTCGGCTCTAACTCGGCATGGCAGCCGGTTCCCTATCAGGCGGTGTATGGGGCAAGCAAAAGCTATGTTCTCAGCTTTTCCCGTGCGTTGGGGCGGGAGCTGCGCCCCCGTGGAATCCATGTCATGTGCGTCTGCCCCGGCTGGATCAAAACCGAATTTCAGGCAACGGCGCAGCACGAGGAGTTTATCCGCTATGTTGACCGCTGGTACACCGCCGAAGAGGTGGCTGAACAAACGATCAAGGATCTTCGAAGGAAAAAGACGGTTTCCATTCTGGGCGCCCCGGTGCGCCGGCAGGTGCGGCTGGTCAAGCTGCTGCCGGTGCAGTGGGTCATGGGAATCTGGTGCCGCCAGCAGGGAATTGAATAGCAATAAATTAGCGGCAGCCGGAGGGAATCTCCGGCTGTTTTTCCCATGCAGCACAATATGAGGCATTGACGGAAAAACGCTGCTGCGTTAAAATAAAATGGAATGAGTGTTTATTTCGGTAAGCACCCGACAGATTCGAACGGAGGAACGCCCATGAAAGAAGTTAAATCCCCAAAGAAACCCCTCATTTATTACTACTGCATCGTCCTGCTGGTGCTGATGCTGTTCAATTCCTTTATCGTGCCGCTTATCGCCAAACAGCAGATCAAAGAAGTGGACTACGGCACCTTTATGTCCATGACCGAAAAGGGTGAGATCGGCAAGGTGGAGATCGAGAGCAACCAGATCCTCTTTACCGATAAGGACGGCAAAACCATCTACAAAACCGGCGTCATGAACGATCCGAACCTCACCGAGCGTCTATATGCCTCCGGCGCCGAGTTCGCCAGCGAGATCGTGGAGGAAGCCTCCCCACTGATGAGCTTCTTCCTCACATGGGTGCTACCCATCGTCATCTTTGTCGCCCTCGGCCAGCTCCTCTATAAGAAGATGAGCGAAAAGATGGGCGGCGGCCCCAATTCCATGATGTTCGGTCTGGGCAACAGCAATGCCAAGGTCTATATCCCCTCCACCGACGGAGGAATCCGCTTTGCCGATGTGGCGGGCGAAGACGAAGCCAAGGACAATCTTCAGGAAATCGTCAATTACCTGCATGACCCCAGTAAATATAAGTCCATTGGTGCATCTATGCCCAAAGGGATCCTGCTGGTGGGCCCTCCCGGAACCGGCAAAACCATGCTGGCAAAGGCAGTCGCGGGCGAAGCAAACGTGCCCTTCTTCTCCATTTCCGGCTCGGAATTTGTAGAAATGTTCGTTGGCATGGGCGCTTCCAAGGTGCGCAATCTGTTCGACCAGGCAAAGGAAAAAGCCCCCTGTATTGTTTTTATTGATGAAATCGACGCCATTGGACAGAAGCGCAGCGGCGGACAGTACGGCGGCAACGATGAACGAGAGCAGACCCTCAACCAGCTTTTGACCGAAATGGACGGCTTTGAGGGCAACAACGGCGTCATCATTCTGGCAGCCACCAACCGTCCCGAGGCCCTTGACCCCGCCCTGACCCGTCCCGGACGCTTTGACCGCCGTGTGCCGGTGGAGCTGCCCGATCTGCAGGGGCGCGAAGCGATCCTGAAGGTCCACGCCAAAAAGGTGGCAATGGAGGATCACATCGACTATACCGCCGTGGCGCGTATGGCTTCGGGAGCCTCCGGCGCCGAGCTTGCCAATATCGTCAACGAAGCTGCTCTGCGTGCCGTGCGCAGCGGGCGGGATAAGGTCAGCCAGTCCGATCTGGAGGAAAGCATTGAAGTGGTCATTGCCGGCTATCAGAAGAAGAATGCCATTCTGACCGACCACGAAAAGTGGATCGTCTCCTATCATGAGATCGGTCATGCGCTGGTGGCTGCCTGCCAAAGCCATTCTGCGCCGGTACAGAAGATCACTATTATCCCCCGCACCTCCGGTGCCTTGGGCTATACCATGCAGGTAGATGAAGGCAACCACTACCTGATGAACAAGGAAGAGATCGAAAACAAGATTGCCACCCTGACCGGCGGTCGCGCTGCGGAGGAGGTCAAGTTCGGTTCCGTTACCACCGGTGCCTCCAATGATATCGAGCAGGCGACCCGCCTGGCGCGCGCCATGCTGACCCAGTACGGCATGAGCGATGAATTTGATATGGTGGCGCTGGAAACGGTGAACAACCAGTATCTCGGCGGAGATACTTCTCTTGCCTGCTCTGCCGGTACACAGGCGGAGATCGACCGGCTGGTTATTTCCATTGTAAAGAATCAGCACGAAAAAGCTTCTCAAATCCTGAACGAAAAGCGCGAAAAGCTGGACGAGCTGGCCAAATACCTGTATGAAAAGGAAACCATCACCGGCGAGGAATTTATGAAGATCCTGAACGGCTGATGTGTGGGAAAAGAGGCGCCGCATGAACCTGTTATTCTGCATTAACGGGGGCTATATCAGTCCTCTTTTGGACTGTCTGTCCTCCATTGTGTTGCACGGCGGCGAGGCGCATTATGATGCTTATCTGCTCTCCTCCGATCTATCCGAGGAGGCGCGGCAAACACTCATGCAACAGGCGCCGGACGCTGTCACGCTGCATTTTATTGCCGTCCCAAGGGAACTGTTCGATGGCTTCCCGGAAACGGAGCGTTACCCGCAGGAGATCTACTACCGGCTGGCTGCACCGCTGCTGCTCCCGCCGGAGCTGGACCGTATCCTGTATCTGGACGCTGATATTGTTGTGATCAACCCGTTGGGGTCGCTGTACCGCAGCGATTTTGAGGGAAAGCTGTTCATGGCATGCACCCATACCCGGGAGCTGCTGACCCGTGCCAACAGCCGCCGCCTTGGTCTGGAAAAGCCGGTTCCCTATATCAATACCGGTGTAATGATGATGGAGCTGAACGGTCTGCGGCAGGAGCTTGATTTGGGAGCGATCCGGCAATATGCCGCAGAACACTTTAATGCCCTGCTGCTGCCGGATCAGGATATCCTGACGGCGCTGTACGGCAGCCGGGTCAAGGTGATTGACAGCCAGCTCTATAATCTGAGCGACCGCATTCTTGCCGTTTACAACGCCAATCCGGCACACCCCCATCATAATCTTCACTGGGTACGGCAGCATACTGTCATCATTCACTACTGCGGCCGCAATAAACCATGGAAGCCCGGCTATGTGGGTATTTTAGATGTATTCTATCGGGAACTGAAGGAACAGCAAAAAATGATGTCCCCAACGGAAAAAAGGTGAAATCACACATTTTCCGGCAAAAGTGTCTGCCTTCCTGCTGTGGCAGGAGGGCAGTTTTGTCGAAAAAGCAGGCTGCTCGGCGGGCTGTATGCCGTTTCTTGCCGCTCCCTGCGGCAAGCCCCTGCTTTTTCGCCCTGTGATATTGACTTATTCCCCGGTGGGAAGTACAATATTATATTATGGTTATCAGCCTGCTTACGGGCGAGCCAAGGAGGAAAGACAATATGAAGAATACCGAAAAATCGATGGACACGCTGGTAAACCTGTGTAAGAACCGCGGATTTGTTTACGCCGGCAGCGAGATCTATGGTGGTCTTGCCAACACATGGGATTACGGTCCTTTGGGTGTGGAGCTTAAGAACAATATCAAGCGTGCCTGGTGGAAGAAATTCATTCAGGAAAATCCCTATAATGTCGGTCAGGATTCCGCCATTCTGATGAATCCCCAGACATGGGTCGCCTCCGGTCATCTTTCCGGCTTTTCCGACCCGCTGATGGACTGCCGTGAATGCCACGAGCGCTTCCGTGCCGATAAGCTCATTGAGGACTGGTGCGCCAAAAATAACTTCGAGCTTCCCCGCCCCATTGATGCCTTCTCCCAGACTGAGATGAAAGATTTCGTGGAGGAGCACAATATCCCCTGCCCCACCTGCGGCAAGCACAATTTCACCGATATCCGCCAATTCAATCTGATGTTCAAGACCTTCCAGGGTGTCACTGAGGACGCCAAGAACACCGTTTATCTGCGCCCCGAGACTGCGCAGGGCATCTTTGTCAACTTTGTTAATGTCCAGCGCACCACCCGCCGCAAGCTGCCCTTCGGCATCGGCCAGATCGGTAAGAGCTTCCGCAATGAGATCACCCCCGGCAACTTCATCTTCCGTGTGCGCGAATTTGAGCAGATGGAGCTGGAGTTCTTCTGCCAACCCAATACCGACCTCGAATGGTTCCAGTATTGGCGCAACTTCTGCCATCAGTGGCTGCTCTCTTTGGGCATGAAGGACGAGAACCTGCGCCTGCGTGACCACGATCCCGAGGAGCTGTGCTTCTACTCTAAGGCAACCACCGACTTCGAGTTTATGTTCCCGTTTGGTTGGGGTGAGCTGTGGGGCGTCGCCGATCGTACCGATTACGACCTGACCCAGCACCAGAACACCAGTGGCAAGGATCTGACCTACTTCGATCAGGAAAAGAACGAGCACTATATCCCCTATGTCATCGAGCCGTCTCTCGGCGTGGAACGGAGCTTCCTCGCTTTCCTGTGCGATGCCTACGATGAGGAGGTGCTCGGTCAGGATAAGAACGGCAATGACGATGTACGCACCGTACTGCGCCTGCACCCCGCACTGGCGCCCTACAAGGCGGCGGTACTGCCCCTTTCCAAAAAGCTGGCGGATAAGGGCCGTGAGATCCAGCAGGAGCTCTCCAAGTACTTTATGGTGGATTACGATGACGCCGGCTCCATCGGCAAGCGTTATCGCCGCGAGGACGAGATTGGTACCCCTCTGTGCATCACCGTGGACTTTGAGACCGTCGGCGATGAAAACACCCCTGCCGACCATTGCGTGACCATTCGCGACCGCGACACCATGGAGCAGATCCGTCTGCCCATCAGCGAATTGCGCAGCTATATCGAGAAGAAGCTGGAATTCTGATCTAACTTATAAAGCAAAACGATCCTCCTGCCGCAAAAGCAGGGGGATCTTTTATAGCATGTTATCTGCCTGTGTTCGGTCATTGTATGCCCATCAGCAAAAATACATAGGGGCTCTTTCAGTTGCCTGCAAGAAATGGTTCGGGAGCTTTATTCTGCCGTAGCAAAAGGCTTGCCCATAATGAATATGACCAAAGCCAATAGCATGGCGCTACCGCAGATAAAGCAGTACACCGGCACTCCAACGCTTGCCAGCAGGTAGCCTCCCGCCATATTACCGATAATGCTGCCGACGCCCTGCGTAACCGCCACACTGATGAGAATGGCACGCCCGCTGTATTGCGGTGGGAACAGCGATGCCACATATTCAATGTTAAAACGCAGAAATCCGGCAAAGCCGATGGACAGAAGCACCTGCGTTGCCATAACGCCGGCCATGCTGCGCAGCACACCCAGCAGCAGAATGCGCAGCCCCAGCGCCGAAAGTGAGGCTATAAAAAGCACCGGCAGCTTCATGCCGCGCCGCAGCAAACGGCTGGCAAGGCGCATCAGCAAAAACTCCCCCACACAGTACAAAAATACCGAAAGTCCGTAGGTCGAAGCATCGCCGCCGATATAATTGAGAATGATCTGCATAAAGCCGTTGACCGAGCGAGTAGCAAAATAATACAGCGTCCCGCATATGAGAAAAATGGCATAGGCGCGGCAACTCAGCAGCTTCTTAAAGCTCCCCCAAAGTGTCTCATTCTGCACCTCGGCACTTTCCATAGAGAGATCCGCTTTCAGCAGCGGCAGCTTTTGGGGGTCGGCAAAAGGAAGCGCCAGCAGAATAGAAACCGCTAAGGCGCCCATGTGCAGCCAAAACAAAAGGTTTATGCCAAGAGGAGCGATCAAATAACCGGAAATCAGCGCCGTGGCTGCATAAAAAATAGAGCCGGCACTGCGAATAATTCCATAATCGATGGTCTGGTCGCGCAGCGTCATCTGGTTGATCCATGTGTCGATTACACTGGACGCACAGTAATCCAGTGCCGAAATGACTGAAAAAGAAAGCATCGTCCATGCAAAGCCCTTCCCAAAACAAAAGGGCAGCAGCGGCGTGATCGCCATTCCGCCTGCGGATAAAATGACGAACAACCACTTGGGAGAAGTGCTGCGGTCAATCATTCGTCCGTAAATGGGGCCGGCGATCATCATAACCAGGTATTGCAGCATGGTAATGTAGCCGCACTGCACCTCGGTGTAGCCGTAATCCAGCAAAATGGTAACGGTATAGGCATACAGCGAGCAGAAGCTGATAAAATAGGCTCCCTCCAGCAGAAACATGTGTCGCCGGCGACTCATGGCGTCCCCTCCAACGGTAAAAAGATGTAACAATAGTGAACATGGAAAAACCACCCTATTGGGTGGTTCTTCCTAAGTGCCGGCATCAACCTATTTTCCCGGGCCGCTTCCAGCCAA
>ULTN01045344.1_pt1 | contig 12394 bp, 10 predicted proteins | sample 1957681 | NCBI WGS metagenome assembly ULTN01 (sample SAMEA4835736, study PRJEB28245) | human gut metagenome | biome: gut microbiome; material: fecal sample | place: Denmark | collected 2008
ATGGACTGACGTATCCACCATACTGCATAACTGATGAACTTAAAACCACGTGTCTCATCGAACTTTTCGGCAGCCTTAATCAGTCCTAAATTGCCCTCGTTAATCAAGTCGGGCAGACTCAAACCCTGGTTCTGGTACTGTTTGGCTACAGATACAACGAAACGCAGATTGGCACGTGTTAATTTCTCCAGTGCAACACGGTCACCCTTGCGGATGCGCTGAGCGAGCTCTACCTCTTCTTCGACTGTAATGAGGTCTTCGCGACCGATTTCCTGCAAATACTTGTCGAGAGAAGCGCTCTCTCTGTTAGTGATACTTTTGGTAATTTTTAGTTGTCTCATTCTTATAATACAGATTTGGGTTGCAAAGTTACGACAAATTATTTATTACAAACAAACTTGCCTGAACTTTTTCACCTTATTTATACCTTGACTACATAACAAAGAGGGTATTGACAAGTATTTGCCAACACCCTCTTTTTCGTCTTTCTTTGCTAATATTACAATCTTCTTACCTATTTGCCTGTTTCGATTATTCCTGAGTTAAATCCACCGCATAGCTTGCACGCTTACCCGATGGGAACATACCGGTGATGAACAATACCTGATCGGGAGACTGAGTGGCAGCTTTCAGCACTTTCTCCAAGTCCTCCACCGACTTCATCTGCACATTGTTCGCCTTGAGGATTATGAATCCCTTGCGAATACCGGCATCTGCCATTTTACCGTTGGACACTCCGGTCACTTCCAAACCATAACCCAGGTTAAGTTGTCTCTTCAGTTCAGAAGATACAGGCTTGAAGGCTGCGCCCAGAAGTTCCATTCCGGCATCTTTCACAACTTTCGTATTGCCTTGAGAATTTTTCAGGGTCAGCTCAAATTCCTTCTCCTTCTTGTCACGAACCACTTTGACTTTCACCTTGTCACCTGGGCGATGTTTAGCCAAAGCCTCCTGCAGGTCGCTGAACTTATGCACCTTCTTACCGCCAAGACCAATGATAACGTCATCCGACTTCAATATTCCGGCAGCAGAACCACCTTCCACAACCTCAGCAACCAATACACCTTCTTTCACTCCAAGTTCATCGGCCTTCTTCTTCATTTCCTCTGCCAGTCTTTCGTCCATTTGCAGGTCCGTGCCCAGTGTAGTACCGGTGATGCCCAGCAAAGCGCGTTGCACTGTACCAAACTGTTTCAAGTCAGCCACAACTTTTGTCATGATGCTGGTGGGAATTGCGAAACCGTAACCGGAATAGGCCCCTGTCGGTGAATAGAGCATAGCATTGATGCCTACCAGTTCACCTCTCGCATTAACCAATGCACCACCACTGTTACCCTGATTGATGGCAGCATCCGTCTGAATGAAAGACTGGATATTTGCAGCCTGTCCATTGGATGCAGTAGTGCCGATGGCACGAGCTTTCGCGCTCACAATACCGGCTGTAACGGGGGAGTTCAGGTTGAACGGATTACCTACCGCCAATACCCATTCGCCAATTTTCAATTCGTCGGAATTGCCTACCGGTACTGTGGGGAAATCATCACCTTCTATTTTAATCAGGGCAAGGTCCGTACTAGGGTCGGTACCGATGATCCGTCCTTTCAATTCGCGGTCGTCATTCAGCTTTACGGTAATCTCATCGGCGCCTTCAACCACGTGATTGTTGGTCACGATATAACCGTCTTTAGAAATAATCACACCGGAGCCAAAGCCTACACGCGGTTGGGTCTGTATCTGACGCTGCTGTCCGCGGCCATCACCGAAGAAGAAATCAAAAATATCAGGCATGCCTTGTACGGTTTGAGTCTTGCTCAACTGCTTAGCGCGTATATGTACCACAGCATGAACCGAATTCTCTGCCGCCTGTGTCAAATCGACAGGCTGCGCATCCGTTGCATTATAAGCAGCCAACTGTAAATTATTAGGGTTCTGTTCGAACAACTCGCTAAATGTAGCAGGTTTTTCCTTATTCAGCATCTTATAAGTGGTAACACCGGCCACTCCTGAACTAAGAATTACAACGGCTGCAACTCCAAGGATGTTTTTTGTTGTCTGTTTCATACTACTCTTATTCTCTTTTAATTGTTAATATTCAAATCTCATTTAACATTCTGACGTTAAAATAACGACAAAAATCGTTCAGTTATTCCGCTTGTCACTCTTTTTTGTTCTCTTTTAACAGTGAATATTTGGGACTTAACAGCGGTTAACGACAGAGACTGACAAATTAGCATTTATGCACGATTGCAGTTTGTTAAAAGACTGACAGATAGACAAAACAAAAACGCATCACACTCCCTAATAGTTGAGATAATCAATCTCCATGTGGTAGCTCCATTGCGGAAAGTAAAGATTCCCTCCTTCCCACTCTACCTCTCCACGCTGGAAATCCACAGTTTCACTGCGCGGATACTTCTTTTCGGGAACCAACGGCATGCCGTAATCAGTATTCACAATCATACGCCAGGAGTCAATGCCACCCAAGAAGAAAAACTTCTCATCAGTATTACGGGCGAAAGCCGGCATGCCGAATGACTGATCGACGGGCACCCACCCCACCCCTTCAAAGTACACTTCCGCCCAGTCGTGCAGGTTCCAGGCACGAGGATGCATCATAAACCCACTCTGGAAATGCGCAGGAATACCACTGATACGACACAAGGTGATGAATAAAAGACTGACCTGTCCGCAGTCTCCATGACGGTTGTCCAATACGTACTCCGGGATATTCTCAATCGTGGAATACTCGCGTGCAGACGCCCAGGGAAAATTATCGTTAATCCAACAGAAGATGCGTTTTGCCTTTAAATATGGGTTCGTTTCACCAGCTGTCAGTCTGGCAGCCAACTCACGCAGACGCGGCGAGAAAACGATATGCTTCTCCCGTTCGGCGGTATATTCTTTATAAAGGGGAGCAGTCGTGTCATAAGGACGGACATCTTCGGGCCGCAGATTGTGCCACTCTCCACAAGAGGTGTATTCGAATGTTTCGGAAAATACCGTAGGCTCGCCCTTTACGGCGCGTTTCTCCATGTAGAGCGTACTGTGCCGGCAGTCTTGCGGAGAGAAAACATATTCCGGCTCACTGGCAGAAACAAACTTCACATCCCGCTGGCGTGCCTGATCTTTGCGGGGATAGGGCAACCAGCAGCGGATGAGTTTTCCGGCAGGAACAGCATTAGTATCCACCGTCAATGTATAGGTAACGCGCATCCGTTTAGGAACAGCAATCGCCTTGCCATCCTTCTGCACAGCAGTAATGATTTCCGGCAGATTCTCTTTATTCACCTTCTCGCTCCCACTCAGCGCAGTGCCTTCCTTAGCTATTTTCACATCATAACAGGCTGAATCCACACGAAACAAATTGGGACCGGCATTGCGGAAATAGCGCTTCTCACCGTCCAGCATCATATACTCCAAAGCATTGGATGCTTCCCATTGCCTCATTTGCTCATCGGTGACATCGGGAAGGTACTTCCTGATATAGTCCTTCACCTGTGATTCCGTCAGGCAAAAGTCTGTAAGCAGACGCTGGTGCAAATCATCGTCCCAACTATATGGTTTGTTTTCCGACTTCGTGCCGCAAGCAGAAACAAAAACAAACAAAAAGACAGTGTATAGCAGATTCTTCATGAATTACGAGTTTGAATTATAAATTATGAATTACAAATATTCTCTGTGTTTTCTATATCTTCACTACTCCGATACCCGGCAGATCCGGCAATGTAATCTTCCCCTTCACGACTTCCATACCCTTGAAACGGTCATTGGCTATCAGCAGGCTGCCATCCAGATCGGCAAAGTCCACCGCCGGAGAAAGTTGCGAAGCGGCAGAAATGGCGCAGGAAGTTTCAGTCATGCAGCCCACCATCACTTTCATCCCCAAAGCACGCGCCAACGTCACCATTTTCCATGCCTCACGCATGCCGGTGCACTTCATCAACTTGATATTGATGCCGGTAAAAGCATCTTTCAGTCCCACTATGTCTTTTAAACGCTGAATGGACTCATCTGCAAATATCGGTAACGGACTTTGCCCGGTCACCCATGCAATATCGTCCAATTGCTCTTTGGGCATAGGCTGCTCTACCATAACAATGCCCTTTTCCTTCAGCCAATGAATCATGTCGAGTGCATGGCGCTTATCTTTCCAACCCTGATTGGCATCAACGGCAATAGGAAGATCCGTAACCGAACGGATCGTCTCAATCATCTCCTTATCGTTGTCGCGCCCCAGCTTCACTTTCAGTATATTGAATTGTCCGGCACATTCTTTTGTCTTTTCACGCACTACATCGGCTGTGTCAATGCCAATGGTAAATGTGGTAGAAGGTGTTTTCTCCCTGTCCAGTCCCCATATTTTATACCAAGGAGCCTGCAACAATTTACCCACCAAATCATGCAAAGCGATATCCACCGCTGTTTTTGCCGCCGCATCCCCTGCCGAGAGCGTGTCTATATAACCCAAAATATCTTCCAGCCGGAAAGGATCGGTAAACTGTCCGATAACATCCTGCACCTTTTTCAGAAAAGCCAGCACACTGTCCATTGTGCCCAACTCATGCTGCAAGTAAGGAGGCATGGAGGCTTCTCCATAACCGATGATTCCGTCATACTCTATTTCAACCTGCACATCAGGAGTAGTGGTGCGCGAATAGGCAGCCACCGTAAAGACATGGCGCAGTTTCAGCTCATAAGGAAAGAAACGCAGCTTCATTCTGGGCACAACGCCGCTTTTATTGATGTTGAACAATGCAGGCGCTACCCTTTCACTTGCCAATACGCCATTGATAGCCATGCCCGAGCCTAATGCGGCAAAGGCAGCGGTCTTTAAAAACTCTCTTCTGTTTTGCATGTTATTGATTTTTTTATCAGTTCATTCATAATACTCATTTGTTGCCGTCGTATTCAGTCCCGCCTTCTTATTTATATAAGGTAACACACGCGTGGCAAACAACAAACGCCCGAGGTTGTACTCATCAAACAGTTCGTCCAACGGATCAAAACTGCTGATATGCACATCCCCCTGTGAGTGAATGAAACGCTTGCCGCCGATATACATCCCTACGTGTACCACCCGTTCCTTACGTTCCGCAGTTGCTTTACGGCCGAAGAATATCAGATCGCCCGGCTGCAAATTGGAAAAGTCGGACGCAATGTCAATATGTTCACCTACGTAAGCCTGCTGGGAAGCGTCACGCGGGATAATGATGTCGTGCATAAAAAGTATAGTACGCACGAATCCGCTGCAATCCACCCCTTTCGATGAAGTCCCCGCCCAAAGATAAGGTATTCCTATCATTGTGCGTGCAGTGCGGATAATATCGGCTGCATCCTGTTTCAAGCCGGAGCGCCATTTCTTTTCGGGCATGGCTATGGATTTGGAGATATATCCTTGGCGGCCATCGGGATAAATCACTTTATAGAAAGCCCCTTTGCTTCCGTCCCATTTAAAACGGTTGCCTGCCACCACGTCCGAGATTGTCTGTGAAGTCCGGTCCGGCTTGGAATAGACAAAGCCGTAATGAGCCGTTACCACAATTTTTTCGGCATTGTTCCATGCAGCCATTTCCGCTTCATTCACAAGATGCACACCCACACGATGTACCCATGCAATGTAATTATCGGGAGTCTGAATGTGAACCCAGCCGTCGCGCTGCAACACATGTACGGGCATCCCCATTAATCCCTGCGTCATCATTTCCGAAGAAAAATCGGGAGCCGCACGCAGGTTGGCCACAGACACATTGATAATACCGTACGTCTTTCCTTCCAATCCTTTCACGTCAGGAAGCACCTGGATACAATCCATTACTTTATAATCTGCTTTTGCCAATCCCTGCAACAATGCAGCTTTCGCTTCAGCTGAAGTTGTAACACCACGCAGCATTACGTTTTTACCGGCAAAAGAATAATCTACATCGAACAAGGCCACACGCTTGTCCGGAGCATACATACGTTTCAAACTGTCAGAAAGTTGTGCCACTTCTACAGGAATAGTACGGTCACCGACTAGCGAAGCAAACGTAAAAAAGGGTATAAAGAGAAATAAAACCAAAACAGAGGATAACTTTTTCATAGGCTACATTGATTATGGGGGTTGTTAGTGTTAGCAAAGCTACGAAACATTTCCAAAATAGACACACATTTTTCATTTATTTTCCCTATCTTTGCCGTCCTAAAGCAGTTGGTCGGTTTGTCGCTTGCGCCTTGCGCGTATGAGGAAAGTCCGGGCAACACAGAGCATCCTACTTCCTAACAGAAAGCTGTCCGCGAGGGTAGAGTAACGCAGAAGAAAACAACCGCCATAGCCCTTCAGGTCGTGGTAAGGGTGAGAAGGTGGGGTAAGAGCCTACCAGTTTTGTGGTGACACAAAAGCTGTGCGTCTTAGGAGTTGTAAGGTCATGTAAACCGACGTTATGAGAGTTGCTCGCTCCATGTCGGAGGGTAGACCGCTAAAGCATGTATGGTGACATACGGCTCAGATAAATGACAGACACCTTTATTTATTGACAATGAAGGAACAGAACCCGGCTTACAGACTGACTGCTTTTTTTTAATTATCAATTATGAACAAGCGTATTGCCACTCTCTGGAAGTTTCTGACATACGACATTTGGCGTATCACAGAAGATGAAGTCACCAAAACGACTTTCTCCTTATATAATATCATCAAAACCATTTACCTCTGCATCAACCGTTTCACCAAAGACAGGCTTGTGAACAAAGCATCTGCTTTGACATACAGCACTTTGCTTGCCATTGTCCCCATTCTGGCGATTGTATTCGCCATTGCACGCGGGTTCGGCTTTGATAATCTAATGGAGAGCCAAATTGTCAAGGGCTTCGGCGGTCCGTCGGAAACAACAGAAGTGATCTTTCAGTTTGTCAACTCCTATCTGTCGCAAACCAAAAGCGGCATATTTATCGGGATAGGTTTGATCATGTTGTTGTGGACCGTACTCAACCTGATCAATAACATGGAAATCACCTTCAACCGCATCTGGCAAGTGAAGAAAGCAAGAAGCATGTACCGCAAAATCACCGATTACTTCTCCATGCTTCTGCTGATACCACTCCTATTGGTGGTTTCGGGCGGTCTCTCCATATTCACGAGTACCATGCTGAAGAATGTAGCGGACTTCACCCTACTCGCCCCCATCGGAAAGTTCCTAATCCGCCTCATACCGTTTGTCCTCACGTGGTTTATGTTCACAGGACTGTACGTCTTTATGCCTAACACAAAGGTGAAACTCAAGCATGCGCTGATTTCCGGAGTTCTGGCGGGTACGGCGCATCAGGCTTTCCAATTCCTCTACATCAGCAGCCAGTTATGGGTGTCACGTTATAATGCTATTTACGGTAGTTTCGCGGCACTCCCCATGTTTCTGTTATGGCTGCAAATATCTTGGACAATCTGCCTTTTCGGAGCGGAGCTGACATATGCGGGGCAGAATATACGCAATTTCAGTTTCGACAAGGACGCACGTAACATCAGCCGACGCTACCGCGACTTTATTTCCATCCTTATCATGTCTCTCATAGCCAAACGTTTCGAAAAAAACGAACCTCCCTACACCGCCGAGGACATATCCGAAGAGTGCCAGATTCCCATACGTCTCACCAATCAGACCCTCTATGAATTACAGGAAATCAACCTTTTACACGAAGTAGTGACCGATGCCAAAAGTCAGGATATTGCCTACCAGCCCTCCATGGACATCAACAAGCTCAACGTCGCCCTCCTGCTGGACAAGCTGGACACCCATGGCTCCGAAGACTTCAAGATAGACAAGGACAAAGAATTCCATGGACAATGGGAAACACTGATGAAAGCGCGGGAGGAATATTTCAGAAGCGCAAGCAGAGTGCTGTTGAAAGACCTGTAAAGGAGCCTAATAATGATTATAGGAAACGACCTTCTCTTGGGACTTTCTGGATTTCTTCCGTTTCTCTTTCACCGGATATCCTATCGTTATATCAAGCAGCAGCCGTTTATTGGCCGGAATACCAACGAGTTTCTTAATCTCCTTTTCATCGAACCATCCCAAAATACACGATCCCAACCCCTCACTCTCGGCAGCAAGCGTGATGTGGGCAGCAGCAATACCGATATCTATTAAAGGAAAATATTTATCCTTTATCTTAGCTCCTAAAAAGGAAGTGATATTCATTGATTCTTCCACAACCAGAATATGTGCCGGCGCATCTTTAGCAAACTTATTCATCCCCAGTCCGGCAGTAGCCTTGCCTACTTTTACAGCAAGCTCCGGATCGGTAACCACCACAAAACGCCAGGGCTGGGCATTACAAGCCGAAGGAGACAGCCGGGCAGCTTCCAAAATACGTTCCAATTTATCATGCTCTACGGCGCGAGACATATCATAGGCCCGGTCACTTTGACGCGAGGCTACCAATTGCAAGAAATCATCCATAACTCACTTGTACTGTATCATTCTGCTAATATACTTACCGATAATATCGAACTCCAGATTCACCACACTACCTTTCTTGAAAGCATGGAAATTGGTATGTTCAAAAGTATAGGGAATAATGGCCACCTGGAAAGTGTCATCCGTAGGATTGCACACAGTCAGACTGACACCGTTTACGGTTACGGAGCCTTTATCTACAGTGATATAGCCGCGCTTCGCCATTTCCTTATCAAACTTATATTGGAACGTAAAATAATAACTGCCTTCGGCATCCTCTATGCCAATGCAAGTTGCAGTCTGGTCTACATGTCCCTGAACAATATGTCCATCCAAACGGCCGTTCATCATCATGCTGCGCTCCACATTCACTTCATCGCCCACCTCCAACAAACCGAGGTTGGAACGGTCCAAAGTCTCTTTCATCGCTGTCACCGTATAGGTATCATCCGTCATACTGACCACTGTAAGACACACACCATTATGAGAAATGCTCTGATCTATCTTCAACTCGCTCACGAAAGAACACTTGAAAGTAAAGTGCACATTTTCTTGGTCTCTAACCATAGCCACCAGCGTGGCACATTCTTCTACTATTCCGGAAAACATATTGGTATTTACAATTTTACGGGTTACTATTTTCAGAAGACAAAGATAGAAAAAGGTTCTTATTATGCCATGCGGTTTTAAAAAAAATGAGCGGGTGTCTGTCTCTCCACGAATAGAGAAGTACTAAAAGTGGTGCTAAATATGGTGCTAAAACGGTATTCCACTAATATGCTCCCATTTCAATAAAACGTTAACACACTGATTTACAAATATGAAATAAAAGACAAAAAACGCCCACATACGTGTATAAAAAAAGGAAGCTTTTCACAAAGCCTCCTTTTTCAGTTTTCAATAGGTATTAGTTTTTTTTAAGGTAAAAAGATTGTTTTCAGGATAACGTTGCAAATATAGGCGCTTTTCGTGATACCAACCAAATTAAAAAACATGTCTTATAACATCTTTTCCGTAATTCTTTTGATTTTATTATCATTTCAAAGGACTTTTCTACATCTGCAATCGTTTTCAATGGACAAATATAGGGTTATTTTCTATTAAACACTGAAAATTTCCTAAAAAAGTGCTTATTTCTTATCATTCGGGTACTGTTCGTCCGTACGCCCGCTATGTTTTAGCACTTTTGCATCGATAAAGAACACTATTTCTTCAGCTATATTCGTGATGTGGTCACCGGAACGCTCCAGCTTACGGAATACACTAACCAAATTCAGGCAAGAAAGTGCGCTTTCGGGATGTTTGCCGATATAGTCTGCAAGAACAGCAGTGCCATTCGCATTGATTTCATCCAACAGATTATCTTTGGCAAACACAGCGGTTGCCATTTCCTGACTCTCTTCCTGAAGCGCTTTTTTGGCAAGTTCAAGCATGGACAATACCTGACTGATCATTTCTTCCAAACGCAGTTTCTGTAACAATTCACCATCCAAGACAGGCTCTTTGCAATTTATGGCAAAGCGGGCTATGCCTTCAGCAAAGTCACCCAAACGTTCCAGGTTCGAATTGATTTTGAGCATGGCGAGCACAAAACGTAAGTCGATAGCCACAGGATTATAGAGAGCGATGATATCTTCTATATCACTGTCTATTTTAAGCTCAAAAGCATTGACACGACGTTCGCGCACCAATACTTGCTGTGCCAGTTCTTTGTCCAGGGTCAGTACGGCTTCTCCTGCGCGGTCAAGCTGGTTATACACCAAAGTCCACATTTCGTCTACTTCCTTTTTCAGCAAGACGAGCTCTGATTCGATAAACTTTACCATAATGTTTCTTCTATTTCAAAATTATCAATTCCATAATCATATCACTTGTTCCAACGCATGAAACAACCTGTTATCCGAAGCGCCCTGTAATATAGTTCTGTGTCTCCACCTTATCAGGATTGGTGAATATCTTCTTCGTATCACCGAACTCTACCATTTCGCCCATATAGAAAAAAGCGGTACTATCGCTTACGCGGGCAGCCTGCTGCATGTTATGGGTGACGATTACAATGGTGTACTGCTTCTTCAGCTCATGGATAAGTTCCTCCACCTTAGCCGTCGAAATAGGATCGAGAGCAGATGCCGGTTCATCCATCAGCAAGACAGACGGAGATACCGCCATGGCGCGGGCTATGCACAGACGTTGCTGCTGTCCGCCGGAAAGGGCGTAGGCAGATACCTTGAGTTTATCTTTCACTTCATCCCAAAGGGCAGCTCCTCTCAAAGCCTCCTCCACCCGACGTCGGATAAACGCACTGTCTGTAACGCCATTGACGCGCAATCCGTAAGCAACATTTTCAAAGATGCTTTTCGGAAAAGGATTGGGACGCTGAAACACCATGCCGACATTCTTACGCAGCTCGTCCACTTGCACACCTTTCTTATATATATCCTGACCGTCAATAAGAACCTCACCGGTCAGACGGGTATCGGGTATCAAATCGTTCATACGGTTCAACAAGCGGAGAAAAGTAGACTTACCGCAACCGGAAGGGCCGATAAACGCCACAACCGATTTCTCCGCAATATCCATGCTGATTCCTTTCAGCGCGTGGAAGTTACCATACCAGAAATTTACATCGCGTGTTTCTATTTTATTCATCACGTCATTCATGATTTTATCGGTTTAGTTCATTTTTATTTTCTTCTCGAAATATTTCCGCAAAGCATTTGCCAGCAGATTCACCAAAAGAATAATTATTATCAGTACCAAAGCTGTTCCATAGGCAATGGGCAACTGGGCTTCCATATCCGTACCACTGGTGGAGATGACATACAAATGATAGGGCAACGCCATACACTGGTCGAAAATACTGCCGGGCAGTTGCGGCAGGAAATAGGCTGCACAGGTAAAGAGAATAGGCGCCGTTTCTCCGGACACACGCCCTAAGGCCAGAATCAGTCCGGTAATGATGTTGGGCATCCCCATCGGCAGAATTACGTGCCAGATTGTTTGCAGTTTGGTGGCTCCCAATGCGCGGCTGCCCTCACGCAGACTGTCGGGAATCGCCTTCAAGGCTTCCTCGGTGGTACGGATCACTAAAGGCAGACTCAACAATCCTAGTGTAAGCGACCCCGCCAAAATGCTGTCACCAAAGTCCATATAGTTAACAAACAATGCCATACCAAAAAGACCGAATACAATAGAAGGTATGCCACTCAAGTTGTTCGTCATTATGCGGATGAAGCGCACAACCCAACCTTTAGGTGCATATTCATTCATATAGATGCCACTCATCACCCCTACCGGAAAAGCAAATAACGCACTGCCCGCCATCAGACAAAAAGTGCCGACAATAGCCGGCAGAATACCGCCCGAGGTCATACCGTCTGTCGGCGCACTCGTCAGGAACTCCCAGTCTATAACTCCTACACCTTTATATATGATGAAGCCGAGAATAGCAAAAAGTATTCCTACCACACTTAAACTCAGCAAGCGGAACAATCCGAATGCAATGTTTTGCGAAAGATGTTTTCTATTTATCATATTCTTTTTATTTTCTTTTGCCCGAAGATACAGCTTCTACTGTGAAGTTTATCAATAAGCTGATGAAAAACAATACAACTCCCAAAAGGAACAACGCTTCGTAATGCGCCCCTCCTGCCGGCGCTTCACCCAGTTCCGCTGCAATGGTAGCGGGAATTGTGCGCAAAGGTTCCAGAATCGTATGGGGAATCACAGCAGCATTTCCCGTCACCATCAGCACTGCCATCGTTTCACCAACCGCACGACCGATGCCCAAGACAACACCGGACGTAATACCGGAAATGGAATAAGGTATCACCACCTTATATATAGTCTGCCACTGTGAAGCGCCGAGCGCCAGACTGGCTTCCCGCATGGCACGCGGACAATTACGCATGGCATCCTCCGTCACCGTAATGATAGTGGGGAGCGCCATAATGGCAAGCACA
>ULTN01040511.1_pt1 | contig 12302 bp, 19 predicted proteins | sample 1957681 | NCBI WGS metagenome assembly ULTN01 (sample SAMEA4835736, study PRJEB28245) | human gut metagenome | biome: gut microbiome; material: fecal sample | place: Denmark | collected 2008
GTATACCTTAAATGCCACAGAGCAACACGCAGTTGCTTTTGCAGAAGTTCATGCAACACTATCAGCAAACGATGGTCCCAAGGGTACATCCAGTCAGATGATGAAGAACCCGGAAGAGAACTTTGTGGGAGAACCATCCTATGGAATTGGCAGACCTGCCATGAACCAAGGTTACAATGCCAAGTTCAGTTTTCAAATTGAAGAAGAAGTCGAACCGACCCTAGTGGCATCTGGAGCATCCGGGGTTGCCCATCCGAGATTTTCTTCATCGAAGGCATCCTTCTTTACCGAGGCAAATGAGGAGTGTGCAAATACACTTGTTGCTACGGATTATAAAGACCCACCTATAGTAAATGACGGGGACGAGATTGATTATATTGTCCGCAGGCTTACTCCAACGGAATGTGCAAGATTGCAGGGATTTCCGGATTGGTGGTGTGATGGCATAGGCATTCCTAATCCAACGGATGAGGACATCGCAAAGTGGAGAGAGGTCTTTGAAACTCATGCGAAAGCAATCGGAAAGATTACGAAACCAAAGTCTGATGCACAGATAAGGAAATGGCTGCAGAACCCACAGAGTGATTCGGCAGAATATAAAATGTGGGGAAACGGAGTGGCTCTTCCGAATGTTTTCTTCGTGCTTGCGGGTATTAAATATTATTCGGATTTATCACAGAAATAGCTTGCTATTATGTGCCTTCAGAGTGATATATGTACATACCAAAAAATCATAAGGAGGTACAAAACATGGTACTACATTTCAATGTAACAAAGGACAAACGAAAAGCTATGGTTCAGGCAATCGAGAAGGAAATCGGGGGAAAGGCAAAATACCTCGGAGTTCCTTCCTGCGCCTACGAAATTGGGAGCTTTACTGTAGGAAAGAATGGCGAGTTAGAATTTGGGGACTTCGATGACATTGACGAAGTTGCACCAATCATTGATGCCTGCGTTGAGGCAACAGGGGTTAGCCCGGCAGAATGGGATAACAATGAAAAAGGGGCAAAAGAAGCCGACTGTGAGCCAAATAAGGGGGCAGAAACAGGCGAGAGCCTTGGACTTACGGTTTCCATTCCACTTGAAAAGGTAGAAGTAGGCAACCTTGCAAGCATTCTGGACGCAAAAGGAGATTTGATAAAAAAGGCACTTGGTATTCCAAACCTAAGATTTACTACAGACGAAGAAAACATTTCCTTCCCTTGGTTTGAAGAAGCAAAGCCGGATGAGGCACTTGCATACACCAAATTCATATCAGCCATTTGTGAGATGAGTAAAAAGCAGAAGAGAGTGACTGCAAAGCCAAAGGAAAATGAGAATGAGAAATACGCATTCAGATGCTTCCTTTTAAGACTTGGGTTCATCGGGGATGAATTCAAGGCAGACAGAAAAATCCTTCTTTCAAAACTGGATGGCTCGGCTGCATTTAAGGCAGGAGCAAAGAAAGGGGGCGAGCAGTAATGTTTTTCCCACCAAGAAATGTTGTAAATAAGGTAAAAGAGCAGTATCCGGCGGGTTCAAGGGTTGAACTTATTTCCATGAACGACCCATACAGAGATATTCCAAGTGGCACAAAGGGAACTGTTACGGAAGTGGATGACACAGGTACAATTCATGTACATTGGGATAACGGATGCTGCCTTGGGGTTGTCTATGGAGAGGACTCCTGCAGAAAACTGAATACCGTGAAAGTCATCTGCTATAACGATGAGGAAGTATGGGACAGCCGGGAGGAGGCTTTGGAATTTTATATGAAAGCAATGGCAGGCTCAGAAGGAAGTGAGCAGGAACGTTATGCCAAGGTTGTGGCGGAACTTGCGATGGGAAAAGCTGTCTGCACGGATGGAGAAGAGTAGAGAGCTTCTGGAAAGATACACAATAAAAGGTGTGTATCTTTGTCCAGTAATGGTATTCCAATTTATGTGCTTTAGAGTGATATATGTACACAACGAAAAACGAATACTTTTCAGGAGGTACATAGAATGAACGAGAAAATTACAAACCAGATTGCAGAAATGAAAAAGCAGACCATCGGAGTTGAGGTTGAAATGAACAGCATCACAAGGGAAAAGGCAGCCAAGGTTGCAGCCAAGTTCTTCGGAACAGGACGCTACGAAAACACAGCCGGAAGGAACGGATATTACACTTGGTCAGCTTGGGATGAGCAGGGAAGAGAATGGAAATTCCAAAGGGATGTAAGCATAGCCGGATGCGACAGCGAAAAATGCGAACTGGTAACACCGATTCTTACCTACGCAGACATGGAAACCTTGCAGGAATTAATCAGACAGCTTCGACACGCTGGGGCAAAGAGTGATGCAACAAGAGGATGTGGGGTACACATTCACATTGGAGCAAAGGGGCATACCCCACAGACTATGAGAAACCTAGCAAATATTATGGCAAGCCACGAAGACCTCATTGCAAAGGCACTCGACCTTGACCATTACCGACTGGACAGATATTGCAGAACGGTTGACCCAAGATTTTTAGAGCAGATTAATAAGAAAAAGCCAAAGACCATGAGCGCCTTGGCAGACCTTTGGTACGGCTCACAGGGCTGCAATTACGGAAGGAGTCAGCATTACAACGACAGCCGATACCATATGCTCAACTACCATGCAACCTTTACAAAGGGGACCATTGAATTCAGGCTTTTCCAATTCGATGCTCCTTCAGACGGAAAGCAGAACGGACTTCATGCCGGACAGCTTAAGGCTTACATTCAGCTTTGCCTTGCACTCAGCCAGATGGCAAAGGAAGTCAGAACAGCAAGCCCAAAGCCACAGCAGAATGAGAATCCGAAATACGCAATGAGAACTTGGCTCCTCAGGCTCGGATTCATCGGGGATGAGTTCAAAACAGCAAGGGACATCCTAACAAAGAGGCTTGATGGAGATACAGCATTCAGAACGGCAAGGGCATAGCCTTCTGCCACTTTAGGAAATGACCGCTTCGGCGGTCTTAAGGTGGTAGAAGGGTATCCCCTTCGGAAAGGATGGATGCATTATGCAGAAAAGATATTACATTGCCTATGGCAGTAACCTGAACATCAGACAGATGAAATTCCGATGCCCTACAGCGAGGATTATCGGAACGGCAACCCTGCCGGATTACGAACTACTTTTTAAGGGGAGCAAGACGGGTTCTTATTTGACAGTCGAACCAAAGAAGGGGAAGAACGTTCCCGTTGCTGTGTGGGAAACCACAGAGACGGACGAGGCTGCCCTTGACAGGTACGAGGGATTTCCAACCTTTTACTACAAGACAGAAATGGAACTACCGATTGTCGGAATCAGAACAGGAAAGATAAGGAAAAGAAAGGTCTATGTGTACATCATGCATGAGGACAGACCGCTCGGAATTCCAAGCTGGCATTATATAGAGACCTGCCTTGAAGGGTACAGAGCATTTGAATTTGATGAGAACATTTTGTTTCAGGCAATAGAGAAAAGCAGGAGGGAATGCCATGAAGATTGATGAGAAAATACGCCCAAAGAAATGTCCGTTTTGTGGAAGGATTTACACAGCACCATCTGCTCTTTCAAGATCAGACGGAGAGACTGTCATCTGCCCGGATTGTGGAACAAGGGAGGCGCTTGAAAGCATCGGTGTCGGAGTGGAGGAACAGGAGAAAATCCTTGATACCATTCACCAGCATACAAGACAATAATATAAAACCAACTGACCCGAGGGGCTTTTAGTTGCTGTAATATACAATTTTATCTGCACATATTTGTGCAATATCTGCCCAAGTAATCGTTGCTATTATGTGCGTTTAGAGTGATATATGTACATACCAAAAAACAAGGAGGTACACAGGTATGTGGCATGAAGGAACAATAGGAATTCCTACAGATGATGGAAGTATGAAGGCTGCACATTATTGGGTTAAGTCTTTTGATGAACCTTCACATTGGGGAATCAACAGTGGTAGGATTTCAAAGCTGATGATTAAGATTGAAGGCAAGATTGTTGTCAACTATGACAGAGGTTGGGATATCAAGCCAGATGAGGATGATGAGCAGGCGAATATAGCGCTTTATATTTGTCTCGACCAATACAATTAAGAATTTGGCGAAAGCCGAGGGACCCGAGAGGGTCCTTTTTTCGTGGAGGTGATGATGTGAGAAAACTGAAAAAATATGTTCCGACCAGATTTATGGCAGAGGATTCTCACTACGATAAAGCCGAGGCAGATTTTGCCGTGAACTTTATTGAGAACCTCTGTCATACAAAGGGAACATGGGCAAGGAAGAAGTTCGAGCTTATGGACTGGCAGGAGCAGATTATAAGGGATGTGTTTGGAACAATAAAGCCAAACGGATACAGGCAGTTCAATATGGCATATGTGGAAATTCCCAAGAAGAACGGTAAGAGTGAATTGGCAGCCGCTGTAGCACTTTTACTGCTTTGCGAGGGAGAACAGCGTGGAGAGATATACTCCTGTGCTGCTGATAAGAACCAAGCGAAAATCGTATTTGATGTGGCTGCCGATATGGTGAGATTTTCAAAATCATTAAGCAAACGAATCAAGATATATGAGTCGCAGAAGAAGTTGGAATACTTACCAACGAAAAGTACCTATCAAGTATTATCTGCCGATGTTTCCAATAAACATGGATTTAATACCCACGGGGTAATATTTGATGAGTTACATACCCAGCCGAACCGTAAGTTATATGATGTTATGGTTCAGGGTTCGGGAGATGCCAGAATGCAACCTCTATATTTCCTTATAACCACAGCCGGGAATAATACCGAGAGTATCTGTTATGAGGTGCATCAGAAGGCTTTAGATATCATGGAAGGGCGAAAGCATGACAGTACTTTTTATCCTGTAATCTTTGGTGCAGGTGTTGAGGAAGATTGGACAGACCCAAAGGTGTGGAAGAAAGCAAATCCATCTCTTGGAGAAACCATAGGTATTGATAAGGTTGAGGCAGCCTGTGAGTCTGCAAGACAGAATCCCGGCGAAGAGAATGCTTTCAGACAGCTTCGTCTGAATCAATGGGTAAAACAGAGCATCCGTTGGATGCCAATGGAAAAGTGGGATGCTTGTGCATTTCCTGTGGATGAGGACGAACTTGAAGGAAGAGTATGCTACGGTGGACTTGACCTTTCAAGCACCACAGACCTCACATCCTTCTGCCTGGTGTTTCCGCCTCTTGACGAGGATGATAAATATTATGTTCTTCCTTATTTCTGGTTGCCGGAAGAGACTCTTGATTTGCGAGTCCGAAGGGACCATGTGAATTATGATGTATGGGAAAGACAGGGATACATTCAGACTACGGAAGGAAATGTGGTTCATTATGGATTTATTGAAAAATTTATCGAGAGGCTTGGCGAACGGTTCAATATAAGAGAGATAGCTTTCGATAGATGGGGAGCAGTCCAGATGGTTCAGAACCTTGAGGGAATGGGATTTAATGTTGTGGCAATGGGGCAGGGATTTGCATCCATGTCACCGCCGACCAAGGAACTTATGAAACTGACACTTGAGCAGAAGATTGCACATGGCGGGCATCCTGTCCTTCGCTGGAATATGGATAACATATACATCCGTACTGACCCGGCAGGAAATAAAAAAGCTGATAAGAGTAAATCAACAGAAAAGATTGACGGAGCTATAGCCTGTATCATGGCACTCGACAGAGCAATAAGATGTGGTAATGAAGTGACTGAATCGGTCTACGATACAAGAGGATTGCTAGTGTTTTGATTTTTTAGTGAAAATATTGGTAAATCGTAACTAATAAAACATACCATACTATTTTCAATAGTTAAGAAAATTGCAAAATTTAGCCAGTTAAGATATTGACAAATTATAACTAACAAGCTATAATAATAAGCAGTTAAGAAAAACATAAAATTTAACTAATAAATTTCTAAAGGAGGTTCGCTTATGAACATAAAAAACACAGTAAATTTTGTAAAAGAAACAACTCTTCTTGCACTCGATAGTGATGGATGGGACACTCATTTGGAAAATGGTTATGTGTTTGCTTCGAAAGACGGAGAAGCAAACGATTTGATTATTTGTTGCACGGCTAGATGCTTATCCCAAGGGCAATTTACCGAGACAAAGTTGGTTAATGCTACATTTGGTAAAATAAACAAAATGGTTGATTATTTAAAAACAATTGACGATGATTGCATTCCATGTATAGCTTTCGGAATTATTAAATATTCAATTGATGATTTTGAAATAGCCATCATACCAGTTGCAGCAATCAAAGATTTAGCCCAAAAAGGTACTGTTTATTCAATCACTGAAAGTGGTGGTTATTATTATAATTATTCGAAATTAGAGGATAACGAACTTCCACCACGTGCCATTTTAAGAAAACAATGGTCAATTAAATAAATTTTAATTTAAGCATCAATCAGAAATGGTTGGTGCTTTTATTATGCCCATTTTTTTGTAGAAAGGTATGGTGAACATTATGGGAATTTTCAGTGGAATATTTAAATCGAGGGATGCACCTAAAAACAGAACTGCAGGCAGTGCCTACAGTTTTTTTCTTGGGCAGAGTGCTGCCGGGAAAAGGGTAAATGAAAGAAGTGCCATGCAGACATCGGCGGTTTATGCCTGCGTCAGAGTTATATCGGAATCAGTGGCAAGCCTGCCATTACATCTGTACAGATACAACAAGGATGGTGGCAAGGAGAAAGCCATCGACCATCCGTTGTACCATCTGTTACACGATGAGCCGAACCCGGAAATGACGGCATACTCCTTTTTTGAGGTGGCACTTACCCATTTGCTTTTGTGGGGCAATTCCTACAGTCAGATTATCAGAAATGGAAAGGGCGAAGTCATTGGTCTTTATCCGCTCATGCCGGACAGAATGACGGTAGACAGGGATGAGAGAGGACATCTCTATTATGAGTATATGGTATCTTCCGATGATGCCCCGACAAATAAAGGTTCCACAGTTAAGCTAAAGCCGGAAGATGTCCTGCACGTTCCGGGATTATCTTTTGACGGTCTGGTTGGATATTCTCCAATCGCAATGGCCAAGAACGCAATTGGTCTTGGTATCGCAGCCGAGGAGTATGGAAGTAAATTCTATGCGAATGGAGCTGCACCAAGTGGTGTGCTTGAACATCCGGGAACACTCAAAGACCCAAGCAAAGTAAGGGAGAGCTGGACACAGACCTTTGGTGGTTCTGCAAATTCTAATAAGGTGGCTGTACTGGAAGAAGGTATGAAATATACACCGATTTCCATTAATCCATCCGAGGCGCAGTTCCTTGAAACGAGAAAGTTTCAGGTGACGGAAATTTGTAGGATATTCCGTGTTCCGCCACATATGGTTGCAGACCTTGAAAAGAGTTCCTTCTCCAACATTGAACAGCAGTCTTTGGAATATGTACAGTACACACTCCGCCCCTGGCTTACAAGGTTGGAGCAGGCAATGGCACGGAGGCTGTTTACGGAAGAAGAGAAAAAGACTTATTTTGTGAAGTTCAATGTGGACGGACTCCTTCGTGGAGATTATCAGAGCCGTATGAACGGCTATGCCACAGCAAGACAGAATGGGTGGATGTCTGCAAATGACATAAGGGAACTGGAGAACCTTGACCGCATCCCTGCCGAACGTGGCGGAGATTTATATCTTATCAACGGAAACATGACAAAGCTTGAGGATGCGGGTATCTTCGCAGCCAACGGCACAAAAAATGGAGAGGAGGATTCCGATGAGGGACAAGAAGAACTTCTGGAACTGGAAGAACAGGAAAGTCAGAAATCAGGAAACAAACGAAGAAATCGTAGAAAGGACACTTGAGTTATATGGCACTATTGCCGAGGAGAGCTGGTTCGATGACGATTTTACACCTCAGATGTTCAAGGATGAATTGAATGCCGGAAGTGGTGACATTACGGTATGGATTAATTCTCCGGGAGGTGACTGTGTGGCGGCAGCACAGATTTATAATATGCTCGCAAATTACAAGGGGAATGTCACAGTCAAGATTGACGGCATCGCAGCTTCGGCCGCATCCGTTATTGCTATGGCAGGAAATACAGTTTTGATGTCCCCTGTTTCCATGATGATGATTCATAACCCGGCAACGATGGCTTGCGGTGACCATACCGAGATGGCAAAGGCTATCGAGATGCTTGAGGGGGTTAAGGATTCTATCATAAATGCTTATGCGTTAAAGACTGGGATGTCGAGAGCAAAGTTATCCCGCCTTATGGATGCGGAAACATGGATGGATGCAACCAAAGCCGTGGAACTCGGCTTTGCAGATGACATCATCACAAGAGATGCTTTTCCTGAAAAGGAGGAAGATGAGTCTGAGGAAGGCAATGAAGATGAAAGCACCGAAGAGGATGAGAAAGCATCCAATTCAGTGCTTTTTTCACGCAAGGCTGTAAACAATGCACTTCTGAATAAGTTGGAGGAGCATTACAAAAAGCCATGCGAGAGTGTAACCAAGCAGGCAGAAATCCCTGCTGTAACTAAAGCGGACGGTGTATCTGCAAATGAAATCAGAGCCCGTCTGGAACTTATCAAAAAGTATATTTAAGGAGGACTGTATTATGACAGTAAAAGAGTTGATTGAAAAGAGAGCAAAAGTGTGGGAAACAGCAAAGAACTTTGTAGATACCCACGAGGACAAGAATGGCAATCTTTCTGCCGAGGATAAGGAAACTTATGGCAGAATGGAGGCTGAAATCGAGGAACTTACCAATTCTATCGAAAGACAGCAGAGAGCCGAGAGAAGGGAGCAGGAACTTTCCAAGCCTGTAAATTCCCCGATTACCGGAAAGCCTTATAAGGATGAGCCACAGGGAGAAGTAAAGACGGGACGAGCATCCGATGAGTATAAGAAGGCTATGCTTACTGCACTTCGTTCCAATTTCAGACAGGTATCCAATGTCCTTCAGGAAGGCGTGGATGCAGATGGCGGATATCTTGTGCCGGAAGAATATGACCACCGACTTATCGATGTGCTTACGGAGGAGAATATCATGCGTGGTATTGCCACAAGGATTACCACTTCCGGGGAGCATAAGATCAATATCGCAGCTACAAAGCCTGCGGCAGCATGGATTGAGGAAGGCGGGGCATTGGATTTTGGAGATGCGAAGTTCGATCAGAAGATTCTTGATGCCCACAAACTCCATGTCGCAATCAAGATTACAGAGGAGTTGCTGTATGACAATGCATTCGGTCTTGAGAATTACATCATTACAGAATTTGGTAAGGCACTCGCCAATGCCGAAGAGGATGCATTCCTGAATGGCGATGGTGTCGGAAAGCCTTCTGGTATCTTTGATAAGACCAAGGGTGGCGAATCCATCGGAACGCTTACTGCAGCGCTTAAGTCCGATGATGTTCTTGACCTTATCTACAAGCTGAAGAGACCGTACAGAAAGAACGCATCCTTCATTATGAACGATGCTACCCTGGCACAGATTCGTAAGCTGAAGGATAACAACGGTCAGTACTTATGGCAGCCTTCTTACCAGGCAAATGAGCCAGATAAGATTCTTGGCTATGGTATCAGGACTTCTGCTTTCGCTCCAACAGATGCGATTGCTTTCGGTGATTATAAGTACTATAACATTGGGGATAGAGGTTCCCGTTCCTTCAAGCAGCTTAACGAGTTATTTGCCGGAAACGGTATGATTGGTTATGTTGCAAAGGAAAGAGTCGATGGTCTTCTTATTCTTCCGGAGGCAGTTAAGATTCTCGGTCTTAAGGCAGATACAACAGTAACAGCATCAAAATAGTAGCAATGGTTGAAGGGAGCGGCTTAATGCTGCTCCCTTTCATGGGAGGTGGAAAGATGATAATTACACTTGATGAAATGAAAAATTATCTTCGTGTTGACCACGATGACGATGATGCTCTTCTTGAAAGTCTGATTGCATCCTCCGAACAGCTGTGTATGGATGTGGCTCGTATCCCGGATGAAGAAGCATTCGAGAAAGAACCTTGTTCCAAGGTTGCGGTCATGTATGCGGTTGCGTATCAGTACGAACACAGGGAAGATGCGAACCATCTGGAACTGAATCTTTCCATCCGTGCTTTGCTATTTGGAATAAGGCAGGAGGGATTTTGATGGATGTAGCACTTCTGAATGTGAAGATTACATTTCAGAAAAATTCTGTAGAGGTTGATGCAGTCGGTAACCATAAAAACGGATGGACAGACTATTATACCTGCCATGCCACGGTCAGTGGAGAGAGTGGTACGGAAAAGCATACAGCCGGGACAACAGTAGAGGATAGTGACCTTGCATTTACCATACGGTGGTGCAGGAAAGCTGCTGAAATTAATGTCACGGGATACAGAGTAGTCTTTCATGGAGAACTCTATAATATCACATCGGTTGACCACATGAATTACAAGAATAAGAGCCTTAAATTCAGATGTCAGAAAGTGAGGAGATAGGATGGCAAATGTATCAATTGACAATCTTGCCTCTGAAATCATGAAAGGTCTGCAAGAATATAAAGACCTTGCAACGGCTGATATGAAGACGGCTGTAAGAAAAGCGGGAAAATCAGTGAAGAAAGATATCCAGGCAAATGCTCCAAAGAAAACAGGTGCCTACTCGAAGAGCTGGTCTGTAAAGACTACGAAAGAGACTTCTGACTCTTTGGAACTTACAGTTTATTCTCCGAAGAAATATCAGCTTGCACATCTCTTGGAAAAAGGTCATGCAAAAAGAGGCGGTGGAAGGACAAAGGCAATGCCCCACATCGCACCTGCAGAAGAGAACGCAGTAAAGGAACTCGAAAATGACATCAAAAAGGCACTTGGAGGTTCGTGATGGAAGAGTTAGTGAAAATGATAGAAGAAATGGGTATTCCTTTTGCTTATGACCATTTTGCTGAAGGGGAAAGTCCTGATCCACCGTTTATCTGCTATCTTCTCCCGGACGATGAAAATTTCGCAGCCGATGGGAAGGTGTATTACAGGATAAGCGGAGTAAGGATAGAACTGTATACGGATTTTAAGGATCCGATATTGGAACAGAAAGTAACAGCCGTGCTTGACAGCCACGGCATTTTTTATGCAAGGAACGAGGTATGGATAGAGGATGAAAAACTCTATGAAGTAGCTTTTGAATTTGCAATGCCAGTATAAGGAGGAACTGATATGGCTAATAAGAAGAACAAGGTAAAGTACAACCTTAAAAATGTACATTACGCATTGCTTAATATTGATGAAGCGGGCAATGTTTCCTATGGCACTCCAGTACCGATTCCGGGTGCTGTGTCAATCGGCCTTGATGCAAATGGCGAGCCGAGTAACTTCTATGCAGACGGGTATGCCTATTATACCATCAGCAACAATATGGGTTATGAGGGTGACCTTGAGATTGCAATGGTGCCGGAGTCCTTCCGTGTGGATGTACTGAAGGAACAGTTGGATGACAACAAAGTACTTGTGGAGAATGCAAATGTGGAGACTGCTAATTTTGCACTCTTGTTTGAATTTGATGGGGATATCAAGAAAATCCGTCATGTCCTTTACAAGTGTGCTGCGAGCCGTCCGTCCATTGAATCCCAGACAAATGAGGATGAAATCGAAGTACAGACAGAGACACTTTCCCTTAAAGCAACACCGCTTGCAAACGGTTTTGTAAAGGCAAAGACCGGGGATGACACTACAGATGCTGTTTACCAGGATTGGTATAAAGCAGTTTATATGACATCCACCACAACAAATACAGAAAGTGGGGTAGAATCATGAGTATCGTGAGAAAAGTAGAGATTGATGGTAAGCAGGTGCCTTTCAAGGCATCTGCAGCCATTCCAAGAATTTACAGAATTAAATTCAACAGGGACATTTATAAAGACCTTCGTTCCTTGGAGAAGGCTGTCGGAGAAGGGGATGAGGAAAACTCAAACCTTGATTTATTCTCCCTTGAGATGTTTGAGAACATTGCTTATGTAATGGCCAAACACGCAGACCCAAATATCCCGGATACCCCTGAAGAGTGGCTTGATGAATTTAATACCTTTTCTATTTACCAGGTACTGCCTTCCATCATTGAACTCTGGGGGCTGAATGTGCAGACGGAAGTGGAGTCTAAAAAAAACTTCGCCCAACTGACCGCCCGATGACAACACCTTTATTTCTGCTTCGATGCGTACAGCTTGGCATAAGCATTCGTGACCTTGACCTTCTTACGATTGGTCTTGTGAACGATATGTACGCAGAGAACGGGAATGATGATTATAAGGGATATAAGGAACTGGCAACACAGGAAGACTTCGATAGATTCTGATTGAGAAATCAGCCTTTTTCTGCTATACTTTTCTATGG
>ULTN01058238.1_pt1 | contig 12232 bp, 9 predicted proteins | sample 1957681 | NCBI WGS metagenome assembly ULTN01 (sample SAMEA4835736, study PRJEB28245) | human gut metagenome | biome: gut microbiome; material: fecal sample | place: Denmark | collected 2008
CCGTCCCGGCTGAAAAATCGGGACGGCAGTTCTATTTCCTATTGCATCGTTATGATGTTTGGGCTTTCAGATATTCTTCCACGTTCTGATACTGAATGCCATATTCCACCCTGCTTTCCCCGCGGTAGAGGACGAACTTTCCGGTGATCGGGCCGTAGCGATGCTCGGTCTGGGCGCATTTTTGCTCGTCGAGCAGATGGCGATACTGCTGCAGGACGGCTTCTTCGCTGTGCTTGATCTCGAAAATCCGGCAGGAGCCTGCCTCCGGGTCAAATACCACCATATCAAATTCGCCCACGGGGAATTGCAGGACAAATACCTGCTTCTTGGGGTTTGCCAACTTGGTTTCCAGCAGGACGATGTCCTCCAGCATCCGGCTCTTGATCTCCACCGCGTGAACATCGTCCAGCGCTACGGTCTGTTCCGCCTTGTTACGGATCTCCAGCAGCTTCCGCAAGCTGTCGGTGACAAGCGCAAGGTCGATGCGGTCAAAATGTTGGATATTTTTTGTGGCATTAATAAGCACATTACTTTTTGCACTCTATCATCGCTTTTACTTCCGCTGCTTTTTCTGATAGCACCTGACTGTTCTGCAAAAGCCCCGAATAAAACCTTTTTACATCTGTATCGCCAAGGATGTAGCGCACCTGACTATTTTGTAGAGCGATTTCAAATAGGCATTCTCGATCATTTTGATTCCAATCGTTAATGGACCACATTTTCTCTACTACTGCATGGGTATTGGCAAAGCTGCTACTACCTTCTAATTGTAGCAAAAGTTCTTTCTTTCTTCTTTCTTCATGGGTATTTTGCCTATCATTTTCTATTTGTTCGTTTTTACACTCAAAGAACTTTGCCTCCAATGCCTCATTCTTGGCTGTTCGATCAATAATTGCTTTTATGAGCGTATCCGATTCGGACCCTTCTGAATAATCAGCCATTGCAAAATAACGAGTGCGATTATCTCGCATCATCTTATATACCTTGGCTTTATCGCGTGTTACTGCGCTATACACGCCGATAGAGTGTCCGCCATAGGTATTTACTAGTTTCATACATGGGATGTCTGTATCGCTATCTCCGATATATACCATATTACGGAATGGTACACGTATTTCATCCGGTACAAAAGAGTCGTTTACACCGGAATCGTTGATGTCCAAAACGCCTTTTTCAATGCGGAACAGGAATTGTGTTTTACTTGTATAATTTACAACCTGTGCAGGCCATTCAGCTACACCATCAGCGTCGTAATAAAAGGAGCTTGCATATATTCTTTTGAATGCACCCTTTTTCGCAACAGATGTCCCTTCAATCATTTCCTTGAGACCTGATGAGATAATATAGTGCTCAACAATAACACCGTGCTCCGCTCCATATGTACGAACACGTTCAAACCAATCCTCAACACCAGGGAATAGGGTAACCTTTGCGCCATACTCTTCAAGAGCCTTACGCGTGAACAAAACCTTTCCTGCTGCTTTCTTCTTCATTAAGAGCATATACGCCAGATTCTGATCCATATCATTTTTGACCGCCAGTTCATTTGACTCGGTCCAGAATTCTCCCACATCATATCCAACAGATTGGATATATCCCTGTGCCTGCATATCGTCAGGTGACAATGTCTTATCAAAATCATAGCATATTGCAAGAACAGGCTTATCTTCCTTGCGTTCTCTTGTATACTGACCCGATGACATGGTGTACTCTCCTTTCTATCCACTGTAAATTCTCTTTTTTGAAACTTTTCCGATATAGAAACATGAACTTTCACCCCACCACCAGCTTGTTCGTCTTTTTGAGGAACTTCGCCGGGATCGGGCGGTCCAGCCGCCAGGTGATATTCATCGGTCTGCTGCCTGTGTGCTTCACATAATTTGCCGTGCCCAGATAGGTGTACGCCTCTGCGCCGCCGGTCACGCGGTCCGCCTTAAACTCACGGACAAACAGCAGCACCCTGCTGCCGCGCTCCTTATGGTGGATATAGCGCTGCCCGGTGGGAGAGCTTTCCGCCGTGGTGCTTTGGCTCTGCCAATGGAACAGGCTCTCATTGATGGAATAGTCATTATACATGGTGGTGGGCGAATAGTCCTTGTCCGCCTTGTTGAGCGTCACAAAGAACACGTCGATGTTTTTCTCCGGCAGCCACTTCACGCCCTCTCGCACGGTGGATGGCTTCATAAAGTCCAACGCCACCAAAAGCTGATCGCGGGTGTAGGTGCAGTGCAGATCCAGCGGGCAGTCAAAGCCCAGCTCCACCGGCTCGTCAATGAAGTCGATCTGCTCAAAGCGGTAGCGCAGCAGCGCCAAAAGCTCATTGAGCAGGACGGTGCTACCGGAAAGGGCATAGAGGTTGCCCAGCACCTCCTCGTCGTCCCAGTCCTCCGCGGTCTTGCCCCAGACGGTGACATAGAACATCTGCATCATCCGCTCTTCCGCATCCGGGAGCGCCGAAAAATCAACGTTATCGAGGCGCGGAAGGACATTCAGCAGGAACGAGATCCAGCGGCGGGAGTCGATCACGGCAAGCCGTGCAAACGCCTTGGTCAATGTTTCTTCCTGTGGTTCCGCGAAGTTTTCGATCACATCCGCCATGGCGCAAATGCGGGAGAAGGAGGAAAACTTATAGATCGCCCGCGGGTCAAGATGGTAGTAATCCAGGAAGTTTTTAAGCGTCAGCTCCAGCCCGCTGTCCTCCGTGAAAGATGCCACACGGGTCACCAATCCGGCGGTATTGCCATAGGAGGCGCGAATGTTATCCAGTATGTACTTTGCCGCTTTCTTTTCCAGCTGGATATAGCAGCCCTTGGGGACGGACACAAAGCCGTCCTTGATCTCCCGGCTCACGCTGCGGGTGGCATTGGATAGCAGCGCTGCGAATTTATCCTCGAAATTATACTTTCTGTTTGCCTGCCCGATGAAGTCCAGCACGGTCAGGCATTCCTTATCCTCGGCCAGCCGCAGACCACGCCCCAGCTGTTGCAGGAAGATGGTCAGTGACTCGGTGGGGCGCAGGAACAGGACAGTGTTCACCTCCGGAATATCCACGCCTTCATTGTAGATATCCACGACGAAGATGAACCGCACCTCGCCCGTTATCAGGCGATGCTTGGCGGTCCTTCTCTCCTCATCGGTGGATTTTCCGGTCAGGAACATGGAGGGGATATGGTGGTCGTTAAAATACCGGCACATGAATTCCGCATGCTCCACCGAAACGCAGAAGCCCAGCCCCTTCACGTCATCAATATCGGTCACATATTTCAGCAGCGATGTCACCACATGGTCGGCACGGCTGTTGGCGATGGCGCCGCTGATGGTATAGACGCGGGACAGCTCCCCCTTATCGTAGCCGCCGGCGCTCCATTTCAGCGTGTCCAGGTCCACCGTGTCGGTGACGCCGAAATACTGGAACGGGCAGAGCAGCTTGCGGTCAATGGCCTCCGGCAGACGGATCTCCGCTGCAATGCGGTTACCGAAATAGGGCAGGATACTCTTGCCGTCCATGCGCTCCGGGGTAGCGGTCAGGCCCAGCAATATCTTCGGCTGATAGTAAGTTAAGAGCTTCTGGTAGGTCGGTGCCGCCGCATGGTGGAACTCGTCCACGATGATATAATCGTAAAAATCGGCGGTCGTCTTTTCCGTGAAGCTCTGGGAATTGAAGGTCTGAATGGACAGAAACAGGTTGTCGATGCTCTCCGGCTTATAGCTGCCCACAAACATCTCACCGAAATTGGCGTCCTTGAGCACCGCGCGGAAGGTGTACAGGCTCTGCTTGAGGATCTCCTCCCGGTGCGCCACAAACAGCAGGCGGCAGGGCCGATCCGGGTTTTGCCTGCAAAAGCGCTTATAGTCCAGCGCGGAAATGACCGTCTTGCCGGTACCGGTGGCAGCCACCACCAGATTGCGGGTGTAGCCGCGAATGGTACGCTCCGCCTCCAGCCGGTCCAGTATTTCCTGCTGGTAGGAATAGGGGTTAATATCCATGGTATAAACTTCGGCATTGTTGGTATCGAAGTATTTTTCTGCCTTCAGCGCCCGTGCCAAACGCTCTTTCTGCCCCTCATCATAGTACTCAAATTCACGGTCATTCCAGTAATACTCAAAGGTAGCAGAGATCTTGTCGATGGTTTCGGGCAAGTCGCGTTTCGTTACCTTGGTGTTCCATTCCAGGCCGCTGGTCAATTCGGCATTGGAAAGATTGGAGGAGCCCACATAGGCCGTCGTGAAGCCGGTTTCGCGGTAGAAAATATACGCCTTGGCATGGAGACGGGTCGTCTTGGTATTGTAGCTGACCTTGACCTGTGTATTGGGCAGCCGGCGCAGTTCCTCGATGGCTTTCACATCGGTAGCGCCCATGTAGGAGGTGGTGATGATACGAAGCTCGCCGCCGTTCTGCGTAAACTCCCGCAGCTCGTCCATGATGAGCCGCAGGCCGCTCCATTTGATGAAGGACACCAGCATGTCGATGCGGTCGGCCGAAACGATCTCCTTTTTAAGCTCGGTAAACATCTGCGGCTCGTGAATGGCCCCGGTGAAAAGCGAGCTTTGTGCGATGGAGGTCTCCGGGCGCTCAATGTCCGCCGCCGTTTTTCCTACCGCCAGCCGTGGGTCAGCCTCCCGTAAAAGCGCAAGAAGCTGCTCCGCCCGCCGGTCAACGCCCAGCGCCGCAAAGTCAGCTTCTTTTGTCATATTCTGAATGAGACCGATGATCCGGTTGGTCAGCTCAATTTGCGCCAAAACGTCGCCGCCATTGTCCAGCACATTATCCAAGCCCTTTTGGACCACATCCGCCAGATACTGTGCCAGTACCTTGGAGGCCTCCGCCTTATCGATCGGCGCAACAGCCTTGCGGGCCTCCGGAATTCCCGCAAGCTCGCCGGTTAGGGCGTTGTTGATGACTTGTTCATACAGGCCGGGATGCAGCATAATAAAACCTCATTCCACCGAAAATCAGGGATCGCATATTTAGTTTTCATCGCACGCACGGTCGATAAGGGGCTTCGCCTTCTCAAAATCCGCACGGGTTTGCAGACCATTCGATCCGATACTGCAAATATTGGTTATATTATACATCGTTTTCAAGTGCAAAACAAGATGATCGACATTTCGATAAATGAGGGTGCCATCCATGAGGCCGGCGCCGGTAACCCGCAGCACCGTGCCCCATTTTGGATGGAGCCGCACGGTGGGGCGCCTTGCCCTCTCGCTGTGTCTCGGAGAATTCCCACAGCAGCCACAGGTGGCTGTACCCCTCGATGTCCCGCAGCGTCTCCCGCTCCAGCACCAGTCCGCTTTGCCGTGGGATGCCGAATTTAGTGGGAAAGTCTCTGCATATTTCCACAATGATTTTGATGGCAGTGGTCTGTTTCACAGGCTCTCCTCCGAAAGTCTGTGCCGCGTTCCGGCTACGCCGGAACCGACAGATCGGCGGCGGGAAGGATGCGGGGACGGGGGATATTTTGAAGGGGTGAAAAACCAGAAAAATCCTGCACAATGAAAGCCGAAATAGTTGGCGAAAATGACGAATAGATTGAAAAATCTTTCGTTAAAATGGGGTAAAATGTGTCGTTTTATATATGGATAAAGCGGAAGTTTGTGCAACATGACAAAAAGTGCTTGATTTTCTGCCCAATGCCCACTAACATGAAATTGCAAGAACGGATCCGTAAAACAACCCAAATAAAAAGAACATACGAAGGAGGAACAGAGAATGAAAAAGACCATAGCACTGCTGCTGGCCATCATGATGTTGTGTACCGTTCTGGTGGGCTGCGGTAATAACAAAACTCAAAACGATAATAACGATTCCCCAACCAAAGGGTATGTGCTGCGCCTCGGTACCGATGCCGTAGGCGGAACCGCCAATACCGCACTAGAGGCGATGTCGGCCATAGTGAACCAGAAAACCGATATGAAGACCTCGACCGTTGTGACCACCGGCGCTGTGGAGATCATCAATCTCATCAACAGCGGCGAGCTGGAGGGCGGTTATGCCGGCACTATCAATCTCATTCAGGCACTGAACGGTGAGGCGCCCTTTACCTCCGCCATTCCCATGGAATCCATGTGCCAGGCATTCGGCTTTGTCTCCTGGATGCTGCCCATCATCACCACTGCTGATAAGGGCATCACCTCCTACGAGGAGCTGGAGGGCAAAACCGTAGCGTTCCCGCAGCAGGGCTCCGCCTCCGCCGAGGTCATGAAGATCCTGTTTGACTGCTACGGGCTGACCGGCAAGGTCAACATCGAGTACTTTGGTTGGAGCGATGCATGGGAGGCGCTGAAGGACGGTCGTGTGGATGCCGCATGCGGCAGCTGGTCCAACAGGATTCCCGCTTCCGGCATCATTGAGCTGTGCACCACCCGTGATCTCGTCATCCTGCCGATGAGTGAGGAGGTAGGCGAGAAGCTGCACGCCGCCAATGACGGTATTGCCTATCAGGCAATGACCAACGCCAACGATGCCTCTATCCCGGAGGGAGAGGTGCGTTATGCCGCCCGTAATTCCGGCGTGTGCGTTTTCGGTGCCAATGTCAGCGAGGAAGCCGTTTATACCTTTGTAAAGACCTGTATCGATAACATTGATGCACTGGGCAATATCTCCCAGGACCTCAAGGTGCTCAAGGACTATCTCACCAGCGTGTGCGTTCCCTCCATCCCGTTCCACCCGGGTGCCGCACGGGCTCTGAAGGAAGCCGGCTTGTGGGACGACGCCTTCACCGTATACGGCGAATAAAGCCGCGAAAAACAGCCATGTCCCTGCTCTGATCTCGGGGCAGGGACAATTTATAGACTTGAAGAACGCAATAGAACTATAAGGGGAGGTAAGCCATGGAAAGCACCATTGGAGGGAAAAGCCGTCTGGTGAAGACCATAGATACGCTCATCGCCGTGATAGCGGCGGCACTGGGTATCTATCACTTCTTGGCGGCAAGACTTACTATCGTCAGCTCTTACCGGCATATCATGATCCACTTTTTAGGCTGCTTTTTGATTTTGTTTTTAACGACACTGCGCATACCGGCAGCCAATACCAAAAGCAAGTTCAAAAATATTCTGTGCGTGATCTGCACAGTTGCAATACTGGCAGATACCATATTCATTTATGCCCACCACGACCAGTACCTGGAGGCAATGGGCAACTACACCACGGGGCAGATCGTCTCCGGCGCTATTTATCTGCTGGTATTTTTGATTGCTACCTATATGGCGTGGGGTAAGGTCATTCCTATCATCGTGGTCGTCATGCTGGCTTACGGCTACTTCGGGCCGCATCTGCCGGGCTTTTTGTGGCATGGTGGGCTCAGTATCAAGCGCCTGATCACCTACTCCACCACCAACTTCACCGGCGTATTCGGCATGCTGGGGCAGATTACCGCCAATACCATTATCCTGTTCTCGCTGTTTGCGGGTATGATGAGCGCCTTCGGTGCGCTGCAAAGCATCATGAATGTGGCAATGAGCGCCAGTGGTAAGGTGCGCTCCGGCGGTGCGCAGGTCGCAGTCATCTCCTCGGGGCTTATCGGCTCGGTAACGGGCAGCGTAGCGGCGAATATCTCCATGACCGGCTCCATCTCCATTCCACTCATGAAAAAGCGCGGCTACCCACCGGAATTCGCAGCGGCGTGTGAGGCATCTGCCTCCACCGGCGGCGCCATTCTGCCGCCCGTCATGAATGCAGCCGCATTTATCATTGCCAGCTGGACCAATACCCCTTACATCACCATTGTGGTGCTGGGGATTACGCCCGCGCTGCTGTACTATCTCGGCATCTCCCTTTCGGTCTACATCAAGGCGATTAAGCTGGGCGATGAAAAGGTCGTAGATGACACCCTGCCCAAGTTCAAGGAAGCCATCGGCGAGTTCCTTGTTTATATTATTCCGTTGGTCGTGCTGGTTATTTTCCTCATTAAGAATTATTCGGCACAGCTTTCCCTGTTCTTTGCCATCATCACCATGATGGTGGTGGGCTTGGTAAAGCAGTTTAAGCGCGGTATGCCGATTTTGCAATCGCTCAAGAATTTCATTACCAAGGTGATCAAGGGCTTCCAAGAGGGTGCAAAAACCTGCGCCTCCATCTCCGTGGTGCTGGGCGTCATGGGTGTTGTGGTGCAGATCCTGACCGCAACCGGCCTGCCCTCCAAGATCTCACAGTTTGTTACCGCATCGGCAGGGCATAACCTGTTCCTGCTGGGTATTTTCGTAGCGATCAGCTGCCTGATCTTCGGGATGGGAATGCCCGCCGCCCCTGCCTATGTTTTGTGCGCACTGCTGGGTGCACCGGCGCTTACCACCTTTGGCGTCCCGCTTCTTGCTGCGCACTTCTTCGTGTTCTATTATGGCGAAATGAGCGCCCTGACCCCGCCGGTGGCCATCGGCTGCCTGGTGGCAAGCGGCATGGCAAAGGCGGACTTTATGAAGACCTGTTGGATATCGCTACGGTTGGCAATTGCAGGATTTGTGCTGCCCTTTATGTTCCTGTTCCGCCCGGCTATTCTGTTTGGGTTGGGAACGGTAGGCAGCTGGGCATGGGCAACGCTGATGGTGCTGGTGTTCCTGTTCACCTTTATCATTGCCTGTGAAAACTTCTTCCTCATCAAGCTGTCTGTGTCCGAGCGGATCCTTTCCGGACTGGCTTGCATTGGCTGCATCATCCCCATCGAGATACTGGACTTCGCAGGGCTGGCGCTGACCGTGGCAGTGGTGATCCTGCACCTTGCCCGCCGTAAAAAGGAAACAGCAAAGGAAGTGACGGCATGAGCGAGAAACAGCCGAAAAATATCTATATCTGTGCGACAATGGACACCAAAGGGGAAGAAGCAATGTACCTGAAGCGGCAGATAGAGGCCTGCGGCAACCGTGCCTACATCATCGATGTGGCGCTGCGTGAAACCGAAAAGGGCTACCCCATTGATTATACGCAGGAGCAGGTAGCAGAGGCAGCCTCGGTTCCCTTTTCCACCGTACAGCAGACACTGCTGCGCAGCGAAGCAAGCAAATATATGATTACCGGACTTACCACGCTGACCCGCCGCCTGCTGCGGGAGGGCAGGCTGGACGGGATCATTTCGCTGGGTGGCAGCGGAGGCACCACCATTGCCACGGGCGCCATGCAGCAGCTCCCTTTGGGGATTCCCAAGGTTGTAGTGGGGACCATGGCAAGCGGCAATACCCTGCCCTATGTGCAGGGACAGGACATTCTGCTCATTAACTCGGTGGTTGATGTTCAAAGCCTCAATTTCATGAGCGTTCATATCCTTACCGAGGCCGCCCGTATCATCGACTGCATGGCACGGATGCCAAAGCTGGCGAAAGACGGGAAAAAGAGCATCGCAATCACCTGTTTTGGGGTAACGACACCCTGCGTACAGCGGTGCCGAGAGCTACTGGAGGAGATGGGCTACGAAATACTGATTTTCCATGCGCGCGGTGTTTCCGGCGGAAAGATCATGGAAAAGATGATTGAGGAGGATTTCTTCTGCGGAGTGCTGGATATCACCACCACCGAGCTCATTGATGAGATCGCCGGCGGTGCCTATGTGGTGGGACCGCAGCGACTGCGTACCACCGTCAAAAAAGGGATTCCCTATATTGTGGTGCCGGGTGCGACGGATATGATCAATATCGGCCCTGAGGAGCACCTGAAGCCGGAGCAGAAAGATCACATCAAGTATTATCATAATAACAGCAGTCTGCTGAAGCTGCGTGCCAATGAAAAAGAGGTAAAGCAGTTAGCAAGGCTCTTTGCCGACCGTCTGAAGGACAGCAAAGGAAATACCAAGGTCATCGTTCCGACACGCGGCTTCAGTGAGGTGGACAAGGCCGGGAATGTATTTTACGACCCGAAGATCGATGCTGCCTTTACCTACGAGCTGGTCAGCAGTATGCCGGAGAATGTCCCGGTAATCTGCAGTGACCATCATATCAACGATAAGGAGTTTGCGGAGCTGCTTGTCAAGCAGCTGATGTCGATGGTCAACTGGCAGTCGGTCATTCACGGATAAAAAGAGAAAGGGCATAAAAATATGAAACAGGTGCAATGCAGAGTTTCCCGTGAGGAGACGCTGAATAAAATGCGGGCCGAGATAAAAGCGGGCATCCCTGTTATCATCAGCGGGGCGGGCGCTGGCATCGTAGGCAGGGTGCTGGAAAGCGCCGGCACTGATATGGCGGTGGTGTACAATTCCGGTTACTTCCGCATCAATGGGCACAGCTCCATTATCGGCAATCTGCCGGTAGGTGATGCGAACCGAATTGTGTACGAAATGGGACGGGATCTGATCCTGCCGGTGGCGCATAAAATGCCGGTAGCAGCCGGCGTGTTCGGGATAGACCCCACCCGTGATATGGATCATTTTTTGGATGAGCTGGCGGAGATCGGATTTTCCGGGATCATCAACTACCCGACGGTGGGCAAGTTTACCGGCAAATTCCGCGAGGAGATTGAAAGTGTCGGCCTGGGATACGAAAGAGAAGCCGCTATGCTGCAATTGGCACATGAAAAGGGCTTTTTGACCATCGGATATGTTTACACCGAGGAAGATGCACGCACCATGGCGGCCGCAGGCGCAGATATTATTGCGGCGCATGCGGGGCTGACCTCCGGTGGAGATATCGGCGCAGGCTGCGCCTGTACGCTGGAGGAGGCTATCGAAAAGGTACAGCGGGTGCTTACGGCAGGCTTGGAGGTCAATCCGGAGGTCATTCCCCTGTGTCACGGCGGCGCCATCGAAAGTGCGAAGGACTTTGAACAGGTATTCCGCAAGACCTGTGCGGTGGGCTTCATCGGCGCCTCCAGCATAGAGCGAATTCCTGTGGAACGGGCAATTCGGCAGACAGTACAGGAATTTAAGAGCGTGCATAAATAAAGCATTACGGTTCTCCTTGCATTTTATCACCCCTGCGGACATTGATACAAACCGCTCCCAGTCAAGAGGACAGTAAAAAACATAAAGTTTTTCGGTCAGCAGCTGTGCGCTGCTGGCCGCTTTTTATGCAGTGAGACCGAGCTCGTGCTTTTCTATCGGAGTCAACACGCCCAGATCGTGAGACCGTCACCCCCATTCTGCCAAATGGTTTTGAGATATTTTTGAAAAATCTCTAAAGCATATAACCGTGCTTGACACTCCCCATGGATAAATCCAGGGGATTCCCGGGTACTTAAACAGCGTACATTTCTGCCGCTGAGTATGGTCCCGGGCTAAGGCCGTGCCATCGGCCCGTCCTACGGCAGAGCATACAAGGAATTCCAATACGCCTGAAGCAAAGCATCAGAAGTGCATTATGGCCTGCATACACCAGCGTTATAAAGAGCAGGATCAACGATATTGTGATCTCTGACGTCGCCATGATTGTTATAAGAAAGCTTTCTGGCAATTCTCTCGTAAACAAGGATTTCACTCTCGATGCTCCAGCGCCGATTTCCTTCAGCCGGGGGAAGCTATCATCACGCTGTCCCACCTTTTCAGGAGAGAAGGCCGCCCATTGAAGGACGTCCTGCCGCATCTGTCCAGTGATAAAAAACGGATCGCATATCTCGCCGAGGAAACAGCAACGCTCACCGGTCTTGAGCTGTTTCCGCAGTATCTGACGCTGCTCTTTGAGGTGGATGCCCTGTTTCTGAATGATGATCTGCATTTAAATAATATCGCCGTGCTGGAGAAGAACGATCGATTTGACTATTGCCCCATCTTTGATAACGGTGCCGGTCTTCTCTCCAATGTGCAGATGGCGCCGATGGACATAGAGCCCGCTGCGCTGATCCGTTCTGCAAAAGCACGGCCGTTCACCACAACCTTTAACCGCCAAGTGATCCATGCGCGGAACCTGTTCGGCCCGCAGCTTCACATGCCGAAATTCACGGAAGAAGCGCTATCCCGTGAGCTGGAGGAACCGTTGAGCTATTATGCGCAGCGTGATCGCGGATTTATCGCAGACCGTATCTGTCAAACGATTCTGACACGACAACGGGAGCTTGACACCCGCTGCGGCTAAAGCCGGGAGTTAATCACCATCAAACTGAAATGACACATAAGATGGTCAGCTCGCAATAATGAAGTATGGGATAATCATTGGCAGTGTCTCCCTTTAATGTCTTTATTTATTGACAATAATAGATATGTAGTCTATAATAATAAATATAAAGATGATGTAAGGTGGTGTGCAGAATGGGACGAAAGAGTGTTGCCGTGCTGCCGCAGACGCAGGCGATTTTAGAACAGCTGGGAGA
>ULTN01023559.1_pt1 | contig 12083 bp, 10 predicted proteins | sample 1957681 | NCBI WGS metagenome assembly ULTN01 (sample SAMEA4835736, study PRJEB28245) | human gut metagenome | biome: gut microbiome; material: fecal sample | place: Denmark | collected 2008
AGGCAAAGCCACCAATCAAAACACCCGCAAGAATGATAGAGAATCCTACTTGAAAACGGATTGTGCTTGGTTTAAACATGGCAAACATCGGTGTAAATAATTGTCCACCTAGACTTGTATATAGCTTTTCATATCCAAAATGAACAATTAAATACGGAATTACGGCTCCAAGTAATCCAATAAAGATTCCTTCTACAATAAACGGATTACTAATAAAGCCATTTGTAGCACCTACAGTTCGCATGATCATGATTTCATCTTGCCTTGAATCGATTGTTGTGCGAATCGTATTATAGATCAAATATAAGGATAATATGACCAACAATGCAACAAGGCCCAAACCAATTTTTTGAATCATATTCAACATTTCAACTAAAGAAGTGACACTATCTCCACCAAAAGCTATACTCGCTACGCCATCGATTTTCTTGATTTGTGCACTTGTTTTACGAATGTTAGAAGCATCCTTTAGATAAACAAAGAACGCATTTGACAAAGGATTCGAATCTCCTCTATATGCTTTAAAAGCCGAACCTTTTTCTTTGATCATCAATTCCAATTCATTGTCTTTGGATGAAAATTCAACTTTATCCACATTTTTTAATTTGGAGATTTTATCATTTATATCTTGAATAGAAGCTTCATCCTTTATATCCTCATTTAATATGACATGAATGCTTAAATCTTTTTGTACGTCATTCGAAAAATAATTCACATGAAGTCCTATAATTAGAACAGCTCCAATTAATAATAACGTAATACCAATTGCGCTAATGGCGGAAAAGCATAACATGATATGTCTTTTCATTTGTAAAAAGGCATATTTAAGTTCATATAAAAAAGTTCTTAACCCTTTCATAGACTCTTATACCCACCTCTATTCGAATCGTGAATCACATATCCTTTATCGAGCATAATCGTACGTTTTTTAAAACGATCCACCAAAACTTTGTCATGTGTAACCATCATAATCGTCGTATCAAGTTTTTTATTGATTTTTTCAAGCAAGGTAATGATTTCTAAACTTTTTTCTGGATCTAGATTTCCTGTCGGTTCATCCGCAATCAAAACCATTGGCTTATTTGCGATGGCACGCCCAATTGTGACACGCTGTTGTTGTCCACCAGATAATTCATCTGGATAGCTTCTGGCTTTTTCTTTCAAGTCTACAAGATCTAAGACTTCCATGACACGTTTTCGAATTTGTTTACGTGGCATACCCACAACTTCTAGAGCAAACGCAATATTTTCATAAACAGTTAGCTTAGGTAATAAACGATAATCTTGGAAAACACACCCAACATTACGTCTGTAGTATGGAACTTTTCTATGTTTCAATGCACCTACATTGACTCCACCTACAATAACAGTTCCTTCATCTGGAACAATTTCGCCATTTAACACTTTGATCAATGTTGACTTTCCTGAACCAGTAGCTCCAATCACATACACAAATTCACCTTTATCAATATGTAAATTTACATGATTTAAAGCATGTACCCCATTGGGATATGCTTTTGAAACATCTTTTAAATCAATCATAATGTTCCTCCTAACTAAAGAACTTTTCTGGTCTTTCTCGACATGGTGCTGCACTTCCCGCTTCACAAGTACTTCCTCCAGACCATCCTGTTCCCCACGCAAAATCAGCTCCGGCACTAAAGCGAGCTACCGCATCACTAACAGACATCGATCCTAGATTATAAACTTCAATATGTGTATGTGCTCCACTTGAATTTCCTGAATTTCCAGATAATGCGATTGTTTGTCCTTGTGAAACACTCTGCCCTGCACTTACATAAATACTTTGCGATAAATGGAAGAAACTTACGGCATATAATGTGCCATTCACATTACATAACATTTGAATTGTATTTCCTCCACCGGCAGGATAACCTGTCCAGTTACCTAAATACCCACTATTACTTCCTACTGGAGCTGCGGCATATAAAATAACACCACTTGCTGGAGCTACAACACTTGTTCCAACAGGAGCTGCCCAATCTAGACCTAAATGAAGCCCACCACTAGCATAAGCCCATGTACCAGCACTTTTACTTCCTCCTTGTACGGGTTGTATAAAGCCTGAAACCGATTCAATGGTACCGGAGAAGCTTGTTGAAATCACAAAATCACGAATCGAACTCATATCTACTTGTGCAGATCTTTTTTCCGCTTCTAACTGAGCGATTTGTTTCTGATATTCTTCAACTAGCTTGTTATAAGATTCCTCTAATTCACTTGCTTGTTTCTTTTGGTTTTCTAATTCTGCCTTTTGACTTTTTGCGTCTGCATCTAAACGCTTTTGTTCATCTTGCTGCAAAACAAGTTCTTTCTTTAATTTATTTAACTTTTTAATTTGTGACTGATCATCTTCGGTAATTCTTTCAACACCTGAAATACGACGAAGCATATCACTCAAACTATCCGATCCCATAATCAAATCAATAATCATATTTGTACCAATCGTTGTTTGTTCATTTTTCATTCGCGTTTCAATTTGTTCATTCCAAGCTTCGATTTCAGTTTCCTTGGCCTTGATTTTCGTTTCAAGCTCTTCAATATTCTTTTCAATCATCTCAATCGATTTTTCTTTTTCACTAATTTGTGTTTGTAGATTTGTAACCAATTCTTTTTGTTCCTTAGCTAGCTTCTCCATTTTTGAAGTATCACTCTGCAAAGAAGCTATGCTTGAATTATAAGAATTAATACTATCTTGAAGATTTTGTTTACGATTCTTTTGATATTCCTGAAATCCTTGACAAGCTTTTACTCCCGATTGAGAAGTTTGCGCTTGGCTACACTTGGCATACCAAGTTTCTGTATCCGAATAGTCTTCGGCTGAAACAGGCATAATCAATGAGCAGGCCATAGCTAAGCTTAAAAAACCTGCACCAGCTCTATATTTTATCATCGTGTCCACCTCAAATATTTTCTAACTGCCAAATAACTTCCTAGCATTCCTACAACCATTCCAATCAAAAGAATGCCACCAGAAGTACAAAGTACGAGTGGATATGGTTTTAACATTGTCATCATATTGCTAAAAAACATACCATTCAACACATGGTATAAACCTGTATATCCAAATATACAAATCAAAACAGGGCCTAAAGCACCCCAAAATCCAATAAAAATTCCTTCTAATACAAATGGAAAAGAGATGTACCAATTATAGGCACCAACTGTTCGCATGATCGCAATCTCATCTTTACGCACTAAAATCGTCATTTTAATCGTATTTCGAATCAAGAATACGGCAATCAACACCATAAGTCCTACAAAGACACTTCCCCATACACGGATATTCTTAAACAATTGAATCATCGTATTGATTGCACTACCTCCATAGGTAGCCTTAACAACACCATCCATCTTAGAAATTTTTTTTGTCACCTTTGAAATTTTCGTATTATCTTTTAATTCCACATTTAAAACATCATATAAAGGATTTTTATCCTTCCCTTTATATTGTTTAAACATAGGACCGTTTTCTTTGATCAACGCATCCAGTTCATCATCTTTACTTGAATATGTGACTTTCTTTACAGAAGACGTAGAAGCAATCGAATCCGATAATTCACTAATTTCTTCATCTTCTAGTGTTGGATTTAAAGAAACTTGAATCATAAATTCATTTTCAATTTGATTGGTAAATCCTCCGACATTCACGTAAATCACAAATATAAACAAGGCCATCAACAAAGCAATGCCAATCGATACAATGGAAGAAAAAGTCATTGAGAAATGACGATGCATATCTTTATTGGCATTACGCACTAGTCTTGGTAAACTCTTAAAAAATAGTAACATTTTATCACCTACATCACTAATTATAACACAGCTATCAAATTGACCTACAAATCACAAAATTTCACATACACCTTAATTCTAATCTTTCCATGTGAAAATAACATTAAAACCAAAAAAAAAGATCGAATTTCTCGATCTCTTATAAACTTTGACCTACCGCATCTGCTTTTTTAATAGCCGCAATAAATTCTTCTTTGGTGAATGGGAAAGGTGCATTTTTCCACTCATTTGTTTTTGTAGCTGCTTGGGTCAAAGCTTCTAAATGGCTTTGATTCAAATCCATATCCGCTAAAGTCACTGGTAAGCCGATTGATTTATTGAATTTTGCCATTTTCATTAAGTTTTCTTCATCTTTGGCATATGCATACAATACTAATACACCAAAGGATACTACTTCACCATGTAAATGGTGTCCGTTACGTGCAATTGAGCAGCTTCCATTATAGAAGGCATGTGCAATGCTTGAATTATAATAATATTCTGGTTGGTTTGTTAAGTTTGAAACGTATCCAGTGGATACAACAATATCCAATGCAATGGCTTCGATTGCAGCTGAATTTGTATCATTTTTACAATCTTCCATACCTTGTTTACCATATTTCAATAATGGTTCTGTACATGTTTTAGCTAATGCCAAACCCATTGTAGCTGTATGATCTAAAGTCTTTCCTTGCGTTGCGAATTCAACTTCACATTGTTTAGACAAGGCATCCCCAATTCCTGCCCAGAAATATTCGCTTGGTGCTTTTGCGATAACATCTGGATTGATAAAGATATGTGCTGGACAATGAGGGTATGAATAGTGGTCCAACGCTCCATTATCATCATAGACTACGGCAATAGCTGTAGCAGCCGAACAGTTTGAACAGATTGTCGGAAATGAGAAAACCATTTTATCATCCATTTCAATGGATGCAGTTTTACAAGTATCGATAGCTTTTCCTCCACCAATCGCAAAGATAACATCGGCTTCTTGTACGTTTGGATTTGAAGTCAATTTATGTACGTTTGTCATCGTACATTCAATACCATATACAATTGAATCTGTAATAATTATATCAGTCTCTTTAATGGCTTCACGAATTCTTGGCTCAGCAGCTGCCAAAGCTCTTTTACCACCAATCAATACAACCTTTTTAACATTGTATTTTTCACATACACTTGGGATTTCGTTGTAACAACTTTCTCCGACTGAATAATTAGACATTTCAATTGTTTTCATAAACTTCTACTCCTTCTTTTACTTCAACATTTTCTGTATGATAATTCTTGTATACACCGACTGTTAAGAATGGAACAATGATGATTGCGATAGCTAAATATCCACAATAACCATATCCATATTTAATAATATTTGTTAATCCGGCCATTGAAATCGTCATAGATACTACAATAATAAATGCAGATACAATGATTCTTTTCTTTACTGGATTTTCTACATTTTTTAAAACACGAATATTTTCAAAACGAGCCACAAATCCGAATGTTGTTGTTACTGCGGTAGAAATTAAGCAAAGTAATAAACAAATTCCATATACAACAACCATCCAGTTGGCATTCATCGCATTTAAACTTGTCAATGTAGGTAGAGTTGTTTCTCCATAAACACCCTTCCAAGAAATTAACATCAATACACTTAATACTAATGCGACAGCATTCATCACAAATGAGATCCACATTGCTTTTGAACAAGATTTACGATCTGGTAAGATAGCTCCACAAGCAACGATTGTTGGTAATGTCACACATTGAAAGCCTGCATATGTAAATGCATTTAAGATAGCTTTAGGCATATTCATAAAGCCATTTACAGTAAAGTCATTTGCTAAAATAGCTCCAATATTTTGACCTTTCATAATTCCCATACCATAAATAACTATGGCTGTTACCAAAATAGCCATACCCATATATGTACTTGCCATACGAACCACGTTGGCTCCAAAAATTGTTAAGCAAAGAACAACAATTCCAACCGCAACAACACAAGCATAATAATTAAATCCAAAGTATTGTTGTAATGCACTTGCAGCTCCACTAATAGCTGCTGCAACAGCCATCAAAACCATGATATTAAAGAAGATCTCAAATAAGATTTCCAACTTATCAAATGGATGATATAAGTTTTCAAACAATTCCTTTGCGCTTGTCAAATTTCTCTGGTTATACATCACCATGGCTTCTCGCATTGTCAATATCAATAGCAACATAGCTATTATGGCACTCACAATACCAGTCCATCCTAAACCTACATAATATGTATTTGCCTGATTTCCTGTGGCAAATCCACCTCCAGCATGTGCTGAGAATAATACGGCGCCTACTGAAAATATCGCCATTTTTCCAACTTTTTGTGCTTTCATACGTTTCCTCCTATAGTGTGCACAACAAGCTAACAAAAAAACCAATCGTTTCTTGCTGCCTGTTAGACAGAAGAGACGAAAGGTTAGAATTACAATACTTCCGCGGTACCACTCTTCTTCATTCATTTAAGAATGCACTCATTTCAGATGCTATCACATCCTGCTTCATTAACGTTAAGCCTACGTTCAAGTCTTATCAACCTGACCACTCCATGGTAAGTTCAAAGTTTGATCTCTCATGTCTTGCACCAACCGACAACTCTCTAACAAAGACTTTCCTTTTACTACTCCATTTCCTTGTGTTTTGTGCGTTTATAATATCACCACATTTTCATTTATGCAAGCATTTTCTTACATTTATTTTCAGAAAACGCTGTAATCAGAAGAAAAAAGGCCCCAAACAAGGAGCCAATTTTATATATTCAATCCTAAAATTCTTTTTTCTTTCTCAAATTCAGAAAAAACATGTTTATGCGCTTTTTGAACAAACTCTATTTCTTCTTGGGAACGCTCAGAAAATCCAAGGCTTTCACTAAAATCATCAAAACTTATAAAGCTTTCAGAACTATCAAGAATCTCTTTTTCTGTGATTTTTAATACATTGTTTATTTCTTCTTTTCGTTGAGAATACGCATAACCACTATTACTTAACTCATGAAGAATACTTACCATAACTGTAACAAAGCCATACCGTTCGATACAACTATCTAATATATCTGTACCAACAATCTTTCTTAAATCCATGAATAAAATGGAATGAAGATTATTATTATGAACTGCATATACATTATAAGTCACATGATACTTCGCATCCGGTTCAATAATGTAATGACGGTTTTCATCCATTTGAAGTTCATCCTTTAAAAAACGAACACACACAATAGACTCAATGGATGAAGAACAAGGCTCTAAAGAAAGTAATGAATCAATTTCTTTTTCAATAGAAGAACACACTTCATAATCATTACTTTCATCCACAATGCAATCCAATAATCCTTCTTTTTTTATTTTAAGTAAGGCATCTTTAAATTTCATACTATCCTCATTACAAAATAACAGTTGTTCCAACAGGAATGATTGATAAAAGCTTATTCAAATTATCTTGCGATATACGAATACAGCCAGAAGTAAATGTATCATTCGAGCTGATTGAAGATGCATTTTTATAATCCGTTACACTTGCCTCATACATATCACTATGAATAAAATAATCCTCAAATACCACAATATATCCAAAGAATTTAACTGCATCATATCCAGGACGATATCCACTTACATATTCTGAATCAGACACTTTTTCCACTTGAAATACGCCACAAGGAGTAGGTGATTTTTCGCCACCAAACAAACAAGGCATATAGTCAACCTTTTCAAACATCGTATATTCACTTGAATCAAAATCAGGACGAATAGAGTAATACTCATTCAATTTAGAATTCGATACTTTAGAATATACTTCTAAACAAGAATCCGTTCGATTTAGTTTAAGTAAATACTGATCATTACTTAAACTATTTGTCTTAAAGATAAATAATTCAGATTTTGCCATATTTAAGCTCCTTCATTCACTTTTATAAAGTCTAAAAATTCTTTTGCTATTTCCTCAATTGATTTATTCCATTCTTCTTCATTTGAATCGTTTTTTGATATAAATTTAGTTTTAGGATTATGATAAAAAACAAGCGCATTCGGAACCTTTTTGCATGGTTTTCTCATATCTAAAAGAGTTTCTACCCCATCCTCTAAAGAATTAGGATATATATCCCATGAGCGGAAACTTTGCCTGCCAACAAGAGCTTCTTTATCTGCGCACAAAAATTGATATGATTGCAAACAAGATTTTATTACTTTTTGATTATCATCTATTGCAAAACGCACTGGAGTTAATTGATAAATCTTATTATCAGTTTTAATTTGTATATAATCGAATATATCATAATAACTTAAATTTTTACCACATGTCACAAAGCCTTTATTAGACTTATGTACTTTATATTCATACGTTCCGTCATTAATAAATTTTGCAATTGTCTTTAAACAATCAAATATTTCATCAGAAACCTTACTTAAATCTAGACTTTTTGATATGAAATGGCAATTTCCAGTCTTCTCATCAAGCACTTTACCATTCTTTTCACCTTCGAAATCATAAATATCATCCAATTTGTCAGACTTATCATTAATATATAATTCTTTTTCATAATGTTCTAAGTCATTTTTTATTCTATTAATCCTATTTAAACCTAAATTATTCACGATAAAAGATATAAATTGATTTTCTAACGCCAAAGAATATTTATACAAATAATCTTTACTATCAGCCTCTAAAATATAATTGCCTTTCTTATCTTCAAGATATTCTCCATTCTCTCCTTTTTTAAATTGGATTTCTTTTAAATCTATACCTGCACAAGGCGGATTAAAACAAAAATTTTTTATTCCAAAATGCATTTCTGTAACTGAAATAATATTTTTCAATTGATCTTTTTCTGAATCCGGTGTATGTGGATAACAAATCCCATTGTCATTAACATATTTACCTTCACATCTATCAAATTGTGGGCTCTCCAATATACAATTTATTCTATTATATTCATCAATAAAAAAACGCATAAAATTTAATTCATAAGTGATTCCATTTCTTCTTAATGCTATATATTTATACAAAAATACATCTTTAAAGTCATGTTCATCATTAGAACATTTTAAAGAGCCATTACTATTTCCGTATACATACCATTTATCATCATTTAATTTTACTGTATTATCAAATTCTTTTGTAGAACAGATTTTACAAGATTTTATATTCTCTACCAGTAACTTAAATGTTAATTCCTTTAATTCACTAATTATTACATTTGCTTTATTCAATGCCTTTTCATCTGACGGAACAAGATGAACATTCTGTGTATCTGTATCATAAACGGTAAACGGGTAATCATCTATCGATTGCTTATTTGGTCCAAATACACATCCAATTCCATATTGCTTATGTAATTGATTATCATGAATAATTCCATCTTTTATTAATCTATTCATTTACCATTTTACCTCCTATTTCCACTCTTCATCATCATGACTACCCATGACACTACAAAGGCTGCTATGCCTATACATGATATTTCTAATGCTGCTTGTATTTTATTGGTTCCTCCACCTACTAAATCAACAATGGTTAATACAGAAGCAACAATTGAAATCAATCCAAATACGGCAATAAATGTTGCGATATAATTTTGTATTTCATTAGATTTTCGATCTAATTCATCTTTAATTAATTCAATCTTTTGTTCAATTTCTTCTAAAGCTTCATTTACACCATTTACTACAATTAAATTTCGATATGTTTCACAAACATTATTCCACCTAGAAACTTGTGAAGGAGCTAGTGTTCCTGAAGCTCTAAATTTCAATGCTTCTTGTTTTAAATTTGATACATTTTTAAAATAATGTTTATGCTTAGAATCACTCAACGTATTCTGCATCTTTTCATTTAGTAACATACAAGTATTTTTTTGATGAAGCACTAACATTGTCAACAATAAATCATCTTTTGCTTCTTCGATAATATTTCCTTCATTTTCCACAGCATATACATACGATATAGATTGTGAAGAAATACAAGCACACCACCTATACGTCTTCTTTTCTACATCTCTAGCACCGTAAGTATAGGCAATATCTTTTTCTGAACTATCTTCAAAATCTTCTGATAAATCAATGATTTTATGTTCATTAAAAGCAACTTGTTCAGCCGTTTTTAAATTTTTGAATCTTCTAGTAACCAATCCAATATTAAATAAATACGTTTCCTTAATTGCCAATTCATCCGATCCTACGTATAATTCAAATACTTTTCCGTACTCTTTTGCTTGAATATTTTTAATAGACGCAATAACTTCTTTTCTTAAATCATCCCTTTTATCATCTACGTACCCTGGATTTATAAAATGATACACATCTCTCCATTGATTGTTTTCATATGTAATTAATAAATCTAAAAAAGCAATTTGATTATCAAATACAATCAGCTGTACTTCCTCAATAGGAAGAATCATTCCATTTTCAAAATGAATATCTGGAAACTTTTTATTTAAAATATATCTTCGAACAAATCCATTTTCCTTTTTACACTTTTGTACCAATAAATCTGCAAAATTAATCGAATCAAAATCCACACTTTGCGCTTCTTCTATTTCTAAAGATTTTAAATCTAAATGTATATCGTACTTCAAAGGAAATATAATATATGTCCCTCTTTTTGCCTGGCCATAGATTTCCCTGTTCAACTTAAACTCAAGCATTCCCTCACTCCTTTGTCTCTAGTATACACCGCTAAAATATTTAATAAAAACGTTTTCTTATCTTACTATCTTGAACTATATTCTTGCCTAACTGCATGAATATATTCTTGATGGATCTCATCGTTTATTTTGGCAACATAACGGCTGATTACACCCTCTGTTTTTTCTTCGAACTTTTGCTTTTCTTCATAATACAATTTTTCATCATCAGACATATAAAAATCTTCGTCAAGCAATTCATGAACTTCTTTTTCTGTATATAGATTTTTCTCATCCATGGACCTTTGTACTCTTTCTTCCAAAGCCTTTACCTTATTTTCGCGGTCCACTGGATATAATCCCCAGAAAAATATCTCGGAAAGAATATGTGCTGCGCAAACTTCTTTTCCAAACTGTTCAATAGAATTTTTGGCAATTGTATAATTTGCTATTTCATTCATCGAAATATGATTATATGCATAGTATTGTAATCTAACCTCTCCTTCATCATCGAACATATGGAAATCTTTATCTAAAATTGGACCCACATCGTCATCATCTACCGCAATACTCACAAAACTCTTTTTCTTTTTATTTTCAAAGTCATCTTCATCTGAATTATAAAAAATAAATATTGTACATGGATTTGTATCCATATTCGGTTTACATTCTGCAAATAAATGGACATTATCTTCAATCACCTTTTTTAGATTTGGTAGTGCCTCATATTTTTCTAAAAACGTATTTTCATAATTACTAGCACTAAATGAAAAATCCATCAATAAAAAGGCTTCGATAACACGATTCACATCTACTTTTGACATTAATTCTTTTACATTCATTCTTTTTCCTCTTTATCTAAATTTTTATTCTCCACACACCCACAAATGATAGATTGTAAAAATCTTTTATTTTCTGAATAATGAATAAATGGCTCTATAACATTCTTATAATTGTTTTGGTAAAGATCATCTCGAATCCAAAATACATTTTTCTGTTTGAACAAATGATATCCTTTTATAGGATTGTCAAAATTAAAACCATTTTCATGATTTCCAATATCACACTTAAATGTCTTTTTAAAGCAACTCATGAATTCATCTTCAGCCATATAATCCGACCTTTCTTTTATCTGAAAATCATAGGTAAACACAAATGGTTCATCTTGTTCAAAAAACAATATAATTTGTATGCAATTACGAAATCCATCACTTGCCGGTACATACTCTATTTCCCATACTGCGGCCTCTTTAATTTTATGAATGACATCACCACTAAGATTCTTTATATCTAAATTCTTTTCAACATAAGGCTCACAATATACATGTATCTTTTCATTAAGACGAATACAGGTCTTTTCATCCTCATTGATCTTGCAACCATAAATATCTTGATACGATTGTTTCAACGCTATTTTCCATCGATTGAATATCGATATTATATATTCCACATCTTCTTTAGGTTTTTCATTTTTCATTCTTTCATATCTAGAACGAAAATCATTATAAACTGCTTTTGGCATGAAACAATGAAGACCTGGCTCTTGATAGCATTTCCATCCCTTAGGGATTAATCGCCAATTAAAATAAGGCTTAACTAGCAATTTGGTGACTTTGCTATAATTCTT